>Ga0307513_10003721_pt1 | contig 20621 bp, 15 predicted proteins | sample 15_EM_MG_FD_202174 | JGI IMG/M metagenome (GOLD analysis project Ga0307513, IMG submission 202174) | Populus trichocarpa ectomycorrhiza microbial communities from riparian zone in the Pacific Northwest, United States - 15_EM | ecosystem: Host-associated > Plants > Roots > Unclassified | place...
TTTTCACCTTTTAGCCTTCCGAGTCTATACGAGTTCTGAATAGCTATATATATGTACTAGCTACGTTATGTACAAGCTCTTCAGTCAGATAATCGACTTGATTCACTGGCCCAATTCCCCTGTTCCATTCCTGGCTCCGTTCACTTTACTCTACAGCGTCCCTTGGTGAAACCTTGGGAAAGACCCCATCCCCATCTACCCCTTTTCCGTTCGGCTCCTCCACTTTGCAACCGCATTCTAACAGGTTTCCGCTTTCACTCAGCGATAGCATAGCAAAGAACGTACCAGATGACTCACCCAGACCAGACGGAGAAGTGGCAGGCACCAACATCTCTATCGTTCACCCCTACCGTCCGCATGTGCACCTCTCGATCAGTGATCATCGGCACAGCACACTCCTTTTTGCGAGGATCCTTCGTATACGTCTCGAATGCGTCCACAATCTTCTCCCGATTCTTGTATGTATTAGGAATCACCCAGCGGGGTACCCTGAAGACAAAATTGAAGAGAACTGCCAAAGGTATGTTAGGATATTAGGGCAAATATCCTCTAGCATTGCTGGCCCGAGCAAGGCCGTCGTAGCTGCTGTACCGAGGAGCGTCCTTGACCAATCACGGAGCCCCACTTCCACAGCCCCGTCGCCAACTTGCTCGTCGAACCGGTCCAATAGCTTGTACAACTCGCGACAAAAACTCTAAGTAAGCTGCTCGAGCTCGGGTCCTTCTTTGAGTGCGTTGTTGTAGAACGCGTGTTTGTTTAATAGCATCGAATCGCCCTCCCCATCCATCTCGCGGCGGAACGCACGGACACTGTCGTCGCTCAACGCAAAGATACGGCCCAATGCCCATTCCACCATCGGTTCGAACTTTATTATTACGGAACACCTCACGGACATCCGCCTCCTTTGTCACGACCTGATTGCATCGGCATCAGAAGTGGCTAACTGTTGAGGACAAGGCGTACATAGACCCTTTGTCCGCCCAGCACTATCGAAACTGGACCTCGATCTTGGGTGTAATGTCTTCAACGACACGTTGATGAACCTCCCATACGGCATTCTCGAAAGACACGTACCGGGCCGCTCTGAACACTTTGTCGCTACCGGATGCATAGGATAGTGCATGCCCCGGCCATAAAATCCAGTAGGGTAGTACGGGAGGTTCGTTTCTCTTGGTCGCAAGAAAGTTCCGACGTACTCGGAGGAGCCAGAAAATGGTAATGAGGATTCCTCCGGCGACAAGTGTAGTCTCTAGCTTCTCGAGCGGTATTTCCTCCATCCACTGAGATATTTGGTTGGGCTGGAAGGGTGAAGAGGCAGGTCGCAATCCCGAGGCACAATCCCGAAGCTGAACTTGAGGGACTTGCAGAGAGACCAGATCGAACACGAGTGTACGGTATGAGGGCAAACGAACACAGCACAGAAACACACTGTATATAGGGAAACAGATGCAAAACGGATGCAAAATCAAGGGGAAGCTCCCTAGAGTGAGAAATAGGGACAGGGATCGAAATAGATAGCGGCCCAGGGACAGGGACCGCAAGTCCAATCAGGTACGGCCACCTGAAGCAGTGAAAGATGCGCAATCTATTTGAATCGCGTAATACAGTTTTTGTGGTACAAAAAAATCTGAGGCATTAGTGGTTTAGTGGTAAAATTCACGCTTGCCATGTGTGAGCCCCGTGTTCGATTCACGGCTACTGCAGCTTTTTTGCACCGATCTGCTTTGTTGACGAGGCGGGTGGTGCACAAAGCCGTCTTATTTTCAAGCCCTGACGACCACGACCTTGTAAGCTCACCACACGCCTAGATCTTATCTGCACCTTGGTCACAGGACCACACCGCTTTGGATCCGAGTTACTGGCGGTGTGTCTTCGTGGACGTCCCACATCCACCTAGCCCTTTCTACGGTTCACACTCGACCATTTTGACAATGGGCCGCAGATAGTCCCATCGTCGGCAATGGGTCATTTCCTATGCGACACAGCTTTGTTGGTTCGTCGTGCATGCCTAGTGCGTTGCAGGCTGGTAAAGTACCGTTTCCAGCACTACAACGAGTGGTGATGGCGCCCCAGAGAACGCCATACTGCATGTCGGGCTTCGGTGTGGCCTCTCCCCGTCACACGAACCCACCCTGTGCACCTGAGCCTCGTTGCGGGTAGGCAGACACGCCTTCCGTGCGCGTTGGCCTGAACTTCCGAATGACACTTATAACCAACTACAACGTAAGTCAACTGTGCCTCTCATGTCTACTCGTCCTCACTTTGAGCGACGTCCAGCAAATCTCTCTGCATTCGCGCAACTTCGCTTGAACGTATATATGACTGTGCTCAACGTCGTCTTGAGCCCAGTGCACTACGTATGGAATATCGTGGCTTCTAACCGGACGCAACAAGCCATCCACGGGGTTAGTCCGTCGCTTGCTTCGCGCACAAAACAGTTTTTTCTCAAGCCAAGGCAGGCTCTATGGCTGTCTACGATGGGCTTGCTATTTAGTATTGCTGTAGTTCTGCGCAGTATTGAGCTCGGCAACTCTGCTCTACTGACGGTGAGATTGGTATGAACTGTCGTAGAGAGGATGGCCCTTGGCTGACTCGCTCGCGCGTTAGTGGGTCAACCGCCTTCGTGGTATCGACTATCCACTTCCAAAAGGAGAGGACGACTCTCCAAGGTATCTCGGTGGTGCTCGCCCTCTTGTTGAATCGCCCAAGCCGCAACATCAGCAGTTGAGTCTAACAAACCCTGCCGACCCAGTCGTCCAAGCACCTCCAGCTATCGCACTATCTCCACTGCCGCCTGCTTCTCACGCTCGTGCTGACACGCGGATGACCTACCCTCACATCACTCAGACTTCTGACTACGAAAGTGACGACGGCGAGCACTCCCAATGGCGTGCTGATTCCCCAGTGCGCCCGTTGCAGGAAGTTGAACACGCAGCTACCGCTGCCGAATTGGAAGACCCCCTCACTTCTCACTCCGAGCGCCAGGATTCGCTATCCCTCACATTGAACCATCTACGCGCGCTCGACGTGGACGACGACCATTCGTCAACCCAACAACAGAGGAGTGACTCGACGGTGGTCACCGTGAGCAGCGAGACTCCTGGCGATTCGCCGACGACTCCGACAGAGGGCATCGTCGACGTCCTTCATGAGAGCCCGGTTGACGTTAGCGAGGATATTCCCGTTATCGAAGAGCCGGTTGCTCAGCCTGGCGAACCCGCTGTTGGTGAACAGCGTCCACCCGCTTCTCCGGAGGCCCTTCCTCCACCATACGTCTCGCCCCCCCACACGCCTCCTACAGCCTCTAAGGAACAATACGCCTTCCGCTCACTTGTTCCCCCCCAGAACGGTGTGGCTGAGGTTGCGGGGCCTTCGTCAAGCGAGTCCAGCGCAAACGAGGAGTCCGTGCCAGATGTTCAACCAGAGCTCACGCCGGAGCCAGAAACATTGGCGGTACCATCCAACTCCGATACTACTACCGAAGTCTCTCCCGTCGAGTCGGAGGTATTCGTGTATCCAGTCGAGTCTTCCCCACCACAACTCGTTCCCGTTACCATGGCGGAACCCGAGTCTCTTGAAGATGATGTCTTCCACTACCCAACCGCTGAGCCAGTGGAACCTACTCCTGCCGAGCCCATTGAGCCCGTCGCGCCTGCTCCTCGTCGTGCCTTTCGCGAACGCCAAACCGAGCTTGAGGACACGTCCTCACGCGATCCTGCACCCGCTTATAGACCCCACAGCCCTCATTTTGGTATGTCTAATACTACGGGTCGAAGCCAGCGATACAGTCTCACCGCCGATATGCTTCCCGCACCGGAGGTTTTGAGTCCCGTACCATTGCCTGTCAGAGCCTCTGCCCTCCTCCCTGTTCGTACGGTTTCCCGTGAATCATTCACCCCGCCGCGCGTTGATAGTAACGACTACAATCGCTATTCACCCCGCCCGCGTCAGACCAGTTCTCCAGCACCACTGCCGCAGGCATCAGTAACCGTAGAGGATGCAGACGATGCTAGAAGTGATCTCGGAGACGAAAGCGCCACTGGTGCTCTGGTAGATGCGAGGAAGAAACGAAGGAGAAAGAAGAACAGCAAGTCAAACCGAAGGAGCGTGGTGTTCAGTGACGATGAGCCCGAAGTCATTGGGAGTGCTAGCGACTGGGTCATGGAAAGCGGAGAAGAGTCTGGCGGAGCGTCAGCCGTCGCTGTTAACCAGTTTGAGCAACGTTTCTCGCGCCAAATGTCTCTCCCTCCGGTCTCATCTCCTCTTGCGCGGTCATCCATGCCACCCGTGCACGATTCCGACTTCTCCCCTAGCTTGGCCAACCCGGAAAGGATGGATGTGTTCTCCCCTACCAGCTCGGTAGACTCCCGAGGCGCTCTGCCATCGTACAGGTCTCCAGGGTCGTCTCGGGCTGCTTCTCCGGCTCCCTCTATCGGCAGTATCGGCAGCAACGCCGATGGCGACTGGTCAGCACGTAAGGTCGATGCATATGGTAGATGGTATCAGGCAATGAATAAGCACCAGCCGGTATGTGCCATTTCCATTGCAGATAAGAACGCTAAGTAACCGGATTGGATCTCAGGTGCCGCAGATTCCGAAGCTCAAACAGGAAATGACCGCATGCCCTCCTGACGAGCTTGCCAAGAGACTTAAGCTTGGAGCTGCCGCCCCTCCGACCAAGCATACTCCAATCCTCCTTGGAGCCCAGCACGGTGCCGGTCGTGGACGATTTAAGTCAAGGCGCTAAAGCGGGTGGATGGGCTCAACGGTGTGTTTACACTTGGAACTATTGTTCCACAATGCGAACATTGTTGTGTTGGTTGTTCTCAGCTCCGTGTTGTATTATAGTGGCCTGAATACAGGGCACTACTCCCCCGATTCTAGTCCATACGGGTGATCTCAATTGTTGATATGCTTTCTTGATGGTTCCTATCCTCCCAGTAGGATACGATTTAGGGTAGGCGTGCGTAAAACTACAAAGATGAAACCGCAGACGATTAGGGGGGTATTAGAGTGGGTGAGGGTGCTCAGATGCATCTGCTGGCGGATGCTGCTGGAAGGCTCGTGGCTAGCGAGGGCGGTCAGCAGATCGAAACCGACAGGCTATTTCCGGGGCTGGCTGTTGAACTGGAAACTGGAGAAGGAAGTTAAACAATATTGGTCGATTCGCTCTGGCCACTAGATTTAAAAATCGCTTGGCTAAGTAAGTAAAACGCAGTCGTGCCGATTGCCATGCGATGCCACAGTTCAAAGAAGATGATATAAATTGGTCGCACATTTAACCCCAAAACGACGGCGGCATGACCGTGGTAACCTCCGACAGGCCACCGTTCATTTGCCCTGCCGATGCACTCCACAACGTACGTACCATGCGGGTTGCATGCAGTTCGCAGCTGGCAATCGTCATGTCCTTGCCTACTTGGTCTCTCTCAGACACACATGCAGCCGCCGTATGACCTAACGACCCTTGCGTCAGCCACACCGACCAACAGCAACCTTAGTCGCCACCTGGAAGTGACCGCGACATCCTCTTTTGATGAGGTGCCTCTGGGCTATCGGACGGAACCAGCCACAGTGCTCTTCTTATTTAAGGTCCTTCCGTCAGTGCGCCTAACTCCCTGAAAGCACCCCGGTCTTCCTCCCCTTCCCCCCTGAAGCCGACTGGTACTCATCTCCTTCGTCATCGTAATGCGGCTGTATATTGTCTCTTATGTGAGACTACCCGTCATCGATCGACATTATCTGACTTGCCCTCCTCAGCTCACTGCAAGCCTCTTCTGCGCGTCAACTTTCGGCGCCATTCCACCATGGAATCCACCACTCAGTACACGAGGCCGTTATATTGTTGATGCCCACGGCAACCGCTTCAAGCTCAAGGCCGCGAATTGGCACGGGGCAAGCGGCACTTGGCACGGCGAGGGGGATCCGGCGTTTGACCTCAACCACCACTCCCGCGAGAACTCTCACAACCTTCCACTTGGCCTCCAATATGTACCCATGGCCGACATACTTGATTCGATGGAACAAACAGGCGTGAACTCCGTTCGACTGCCATTCTCAACCGAAATGGTCAAGGATACCCGTGCTGTGCAGGACGACTGGGTTGCTGCTAACCCACAATTACGAGGAAGAACCCCTTTGGAAGTTCTCGACGCGGTCGTCGAGGCCCTGACGGCGAGAGGTTTCGCCGTTATCCTCAACAATCACACAAATAAATCACGCTGGTGCTGTTCAGTCCACGATCAAAATGAGAGGTGGAATGAAAGCCAGACGGATGCCGAATGGGCAGATGTGTGGTTGCTCTTGGCCCGGAGGTACAAAGACAACAAACGAGTCGTGGGTGCCGATCTTTATAATGAAGTAAGTTTTGTTGAGGCTTCTTCCACCTCTATTGCTCAATGACTTCATAGGTTCGCCGTAGTATTATGGATGATCCTAACTGGGGATTGGGCAACGACTTCGATTGGTTCGCCGCAAGTCAGTGGCTTGGGGACCGTATACTCACCGAAGCAAACCCTGACCTCTTAATTATTGTGGAGGGGATCAACTGGATTGGCCTTCCCATAGATGGGTTCCCCCACAGTCGACCAACCTTGTCCCCTGCGGCTGGCCTCTCGCACACGTTCATGGTCCCCAATAAGGTAAGCCGGAGTCCTGGTACTCTACTACGTATCAGGATTCATTTTTCTCCGCAGCTGGTATATTCCGCCCATTTCTACGCTTACACTGGACCGAACCACAGCGGTGCAGTCGGCACAGGAGAGACGACGGATCCTCGATATCAAGATATGAATCAGACTACTCTCTATGACGTTCTCCGACGAGACGCATCGTATATCGCTTTGGATCAAGAACAGCATTACACGGCTCCCGTCTGGGTCAGTTGAATTTCACAATGCGTTTACCACCTTCTTGACCGGCATATGCAGGTGAGCGAGTTTGGGGCTCCGGGTTCTGGGTCCGCAAATCAACCGTGCAAACGCTGGTTCAACAATTTTGTCCAGTACCTCATCGAGCAAGACCTCGATTTCGCCTTCTGGCCATTAACAGGCTACCTGAACTTTGGTTCTGGGAACGGATGGGCGCTCTTGAGCTGGGATTTAGGGACAAACAAGCGCGTTGGGATTTACGATGGGAACGACTGGCGGGCTGACAAGTGGAATCAACTCATTAGCTCCACTGGATACAATGGATATGTTCCCCCGGTTCCTCAATTCAAGATGCTCAACATCGACCACACGGACTTTATTCAATCCCCTACCATTCGTTCTCGACCCGACTGGGATCCAGGTGCATTCAAAGCTACCTGCCCAGACGGGATGCGGCTCATCGGCTTCTCCCACGGGGCTAATCGCGGTTTATGTACCGACAAGGGGTACGAGTCGGACCTCTGGTTGATTGACCGTCCCACGCAAGTGATCAATGACGAGTCTTTCGTCAGCCAGGACTGGGCATACGGCTTCACAAAGTTCGAGTGCCCGAAGGATACATACGCGATTGGATACGCGTTCCGCGGGATTCGGCTGTCTTCCCTCCTCTGCGCTACGGCGAGGCGCGGGTTGGGACTTGATGGGCGGGCGATCTGGTTCGACCGCGACAATGGCGGCGAGTCGATTGGCGGAGATTTTGCTTATGGCCTGAGTAAAGGCGTGTGCGCGGCGGAAGAGTACCTTGCAGGGGTTGCTTTCACAACGAGTTTTTTTGATTGGCTATTCAACCGGATTAAACCGAGAGCTATCTTTTGCAAGCGATGACATCATGACAGGCTACTTCACGTTCTGCTTATTTGTGGCTCCATAATTTATGTACTAATGTGTTCTATATGGAGGGTCAAGGAGGGTCAAGAATAGAGACAAAAAAGCATGTGCATGAGGGTCAAAAAAGGTAGCTCCGAATCGGGGAATCGAACCCCGACCGCCCCGGTGAAAGCGGGGTATCCTAACCATTGGACCAATTCGGAATGGAATAATGGTTCTAGGCATATACCTTGTTAATCAGAAAAACATTAGCCACCAATCTTGATGCCACCTCGCTCTATCTAACGTTGGTCATAGATTGTCATTATACAGAGAATGTATATATACAGCATCAATTTTTTTTACAGTAAAGCAGGAGGCACGGAGCACCCCCTGTCGCCCGCTTTTTCTGGCGTCAAGAGCCTGAGCCATCGATTGCGCCACCTCAGTGTGTCAATCTGTTGTCATTCGGTCTAATCCGTGACTCGAAACAATACCATATACGAAACGAAAATGTCGCAAATATAAAGACAAAACTTGGGTTCAGCTTTTGCATTTTCCAGACCTTCTCGTGAGGGTTTCGGCAAAGGAGGTGTCAAACGTTCGTAGTACAGCTGGTGGTCGCCTTGGTCATGACGTCGGACGTGGGATGCCTGATTATTTTATGGCCGTCGAGCTGGTTATTTACAGCGGAAGGCATACCTGTGGGAAAGTGAGTTCGAGACTAGCAAAGATCAGAGCATACTAATTCCCACCACTGGATGCTAAAACTCTCGTTTTCTCAAAACTAAAAATTCCTAGTCTGATGAGCGCATAGGATAACACTTTTGAACCCAGTTACGGTGACTATCTGAACTGACTGATAGAAAGGTAACAGACAGGACACTGAAGTAATAACTGCGATTGTCTTCATCTGTTGACCGTCGCTCCTTGTGTCGTACGCGAGAGCGGCTGTAGAAAGGAGGAAATCCCATTAGCTGTCGGAGATACAGCATGAGAATCTAGGTCATATCTAAGGAAGTTGTACCATCCAAATATTAGTTGTAGAAGTAGCAAGAAGGAAGCCGAAATCCCTCTACTTGGCCTCAAAGCGGTGTACGAGACTGTTTTCAATTTCTTGATAAATTCCTTCTTTGACATATTGGTGAGTCTCCCTATATTCCACGTGGCTACGACGGGTGGTCCCCAGGATCTGGGCAAGATTCGCACACGGCTGTACGGAGTCCTGTTAACCCGTGGAGAGCCTCAAAAAGAACTTTGCGGTAGTCCTCTTTGCTATCATGCAAAGCTCCCCTTTCCTGCTACTGTGTGAGAATGGAGTGCACCGCAATCACGCTTGCATTGCTTCCGTCCGGGCATAAGATGTCCATGACAACATAGCGGACATACTGAGCGCGTGAGTCATATAAATCACAGGAATTGAGAATGGGTCTTGATCCAATCCAATAGCTTTCGCGGTTGCTAATCACCATCCTATTTGGTGGTGAGACTGTTGGGTTCCCGTCGTGATGACCATGGTATTTCCATCAGGTCGATAGCATCTATCAAGTCAAAACATTATTGAAGGGAGAACTTCTGAGCTTGATGTAGTGTCGTGTCAGATCCCGAACTGTTCGGTGATGGTATTGTTGTTTGAACGTAGAGAGTCCACAAGTCATAGCCGAACATGAGAGGACACCAGCCTCAATCAGCCTGGGTTGTACCGCCCCATAGCCTCGAGGAAGGCGCATACGACACATACAGAATTTTGTAGACTACACGCCGTTGCCAGCGCGAAGTTGGATTTCCATGGAAGCCAGCGGATGTAGGTGTGCATGTGACCTTGGAGGCCGCTAACGCCGCTCCGGCACAGTGAGGTTATGAATAACGCTGGGGAAGAAGCATACCAAGTGATAGAGGAGCCGCCACCGCCCTCTCCTAGTTGCTACCGCAAACTCGTCTTCAATTGCGAAAACGCGGATTTTCGCCACCACGGAGGATGGGTGCTCCGATTGGATCGGATGTGTACACGTGATCGACGTGAGGGATATTTATTTTTGTATTTATTATTTTTAAGTAGCGAGCACAGCCACCAGAATTCAGTATTCTGAAGTATTCTGATTTTGGAGTTCTACCCGAGCCTCGTTCGCACCCGCATCCTGTCGGAATCCTTCAGGGACACACGAGCGGAGGTTGGTTACTTTGCTCCTTGGCCCCACCCACACCCACGTCCGTGTCCGCGTCGCCAGTCGCCACGTCGCTCATGGCGAGTTCGATACCATACAACCCTGGTCCGACGCTGGATCAGAAGCGCCAGCTTCAGAGCTATCTCGACGAGAACGAGGCAGGAGGCGCACCCGTCCACTCGTTCAACCCCAACGGATCGCCCCAAGAAAAGGCTGCCATTGCTGGCAAGGCCCAGTCACAGCTCCAAAGCGTCGTTCAGCAGCAGCAGACGGTCGCTTCCAGTACGCACATGCTTTGTCCCTAGCATGAGCTCATGTGACGTCCTTCCTAGGCCTTCCTGTCGCAGCGGCCAGAACCGCTACGCCCACGGTACCCACTGTCACTATCGAAGACGTAGACGCAAAGCTCGAGCAGCAAAAAGAAACGGCCGGACCTCCAAAGAACGATTCCAAAGGCACTGCCCAAAGCCTGCACAGCAGTATCTCGGACGGCGCCGATGGAGTACCTGGCCAATTGCCGCCTGCTGCTGCGCCCGCAATCCCCGATTGGTACAAGATTGGGTGGAGAGCAGTCGGCGGCCAAGATACGCCAGAAGGCCAAGACTTCGATAAACATATCCTTGCTACATTTATAGCCGACCAGTACTTTGGGGACTGGTACCATAATGCAGCCGTCATTGTCGTAGTATGTACCTCGTACTCTTCTCTTAGTCTCTCACTAAACTCCTGCCCGCAGGCCATCGTCGTCACCCACTTCCTCACGCTATTCCGATTGGGCTGGGGCTGGCTTCTTATTCTTATGGCGTTCTGTGCTACCTACTACTCAACGTCAATCCAACGTGTCCGTCGTAGGGCCAGGGACGATATTCAACGAGAACTCGCTAAGACCCGCCTCGCAAACGAGAGCGAGACAGCGGACTGGATGAACACCTTCCTTGAGCGTTTCTGGCTCATCTATGAACCTGTCCTCAGTCGCACGATTGTCGCTTCTGTCGAGCAGATTCTCTCCGTATCTACGCCTGCCTTCCTCGACTCGCTCCGCCTTTCAACCTTCTCCCTTGGCACCAAAGCCCCACACGTCGACGAAGTCCGCACGCATACTGACACTGCTGACGATGTGGTGCTTATGGAGTGGGGCATTTCCTTTACTCCCAACGACGTTTCCGATATTACGCCCAATGCAGCAAAAAAGAAGGTTAATCCGAAGATTGTGCTCGAAATTCGTGTCGGCAAGGGCTTGACAGCCGCTATGCCCATCCTCCTCGAGGATATCACGTTCCAGGGAAAGATGAAGATTCGCATGAAGCTCATGACTGCCTTCCCGCACATTCAAATGGTCGATTTGTGCTTCATGGAGCCGCCGCACATTGACTTTGTCCTCAAGCCCATTGGAGGCGAAACATTTGGATTTGATATCGCTAATGTGAGTCCCCGCCACATTGCTCTAAGGCCAGGATTCGGCTGTGAATTGAACGGTGGGGTTGTTTGGTGCAGGTGCCCGGTCTTTCAACCTTCATTCGCGAAATGGTCCACGCTACCCTCGGCCCCATGATGTACGAACCACATGTCTTCACTCTCAACCTCGAACAGCTCATGTCCGGCGTTCCACTCGATACGTCCGTCGGCGTGCTGCAGGTTACGATCATCTCCGCTCAAGGTCTCAAGGGCAACAAGTTTAGTGGTGGAGATCCCGACCCCTACGTCGCCATCAGCCTTAACAACGACACTGCGCTCGAGAACACGCGCTGGAAACAGAACACAAGGAACCCACATTGGCAGGAAACCAAGTTTATTTTGCTCAGCAACTTGAGTGGGCTACTGAATCTGAAAGTGTTGGACTTCAATACGATTAGGCAGCATGATGAAATCGGACTTGTTACTTGGGATCTTGCCGGTCTTGCGGAAGATGCGACGCAGGAGGGCATTCTTAAGCAAGTGTTGCAGAATGGAAAGCCGAGGGGTGAACTCAAATTCGATCTGTACGTCTCTCCTCCGCCCACTTCCCTTCTCCCGGGTACCCCCGCCAATTTGCAACAGCTGACTCACGCATTCCAATACGTCCATAGGGCATTCTACCCGGTTCTCAAACCGCAGATGGCCGAAGGGGTCCTCCAACCCTTGCCCGAAACGTCGGTCGGCATTGTCCGCCTTGTTATCCACCAAGCAAAGGAGCTCGACCCGGGAGGCGGTGTCAGCCCGTTCTCCAAGGACATTAACCCGTACTGTAAAATCCACCTCGACGGAGACGATTGGATTCACTCGACACCACTTGTCAAGCGCTCGCTCTCGCCCGTCTGGGAGTCAGCAAAGGAGTTCCTCTGCGCGGATCGGGAAGCGTGTACGATCACCGTCAAGGTCATCGACGATCGCGATTTCCGCAAGGACCCAGTGGTTGGTTACCTGACCATCCGCCTGAATGATTTGCTCGAGGCGAAGAAACCGCTCCCAGGGGAGAGCGTGCGGGACTGGTGGCCGCTCTCTGGATGCAAGTCTGGTCGTGTCCGGATGTCTGCCGAGTGGAAGCCCCTCGATATGGCCGGTTCGCTCTATGGTGCCGCAAAGTACCAGCCTCCTATTGGTATTGTCCGCATGCTCATCAAGAAGGCTGTGGATGTCAAGAATGTAGAGGGTGGACTTGGCGGGAAGAGCGATCCGTATGTTCGCGTGTTGGTACAGAATACAACCAAGGCGAGGACGGAAGTCCTCAATAATAACCTTAATCCGGTATGGGATCAGTACGTATACATCCCGGTGCACTCCCTCAAGGAGAATATGTTCCTCGAGTGCATGGATTATCAGCACTTGACGAAGGTGCGTCGAATTGTTCTTGCAAGGGGGTCCCATTTGCTGATACCTTTTGTGTTCGTAGGATCGCTCTCTTGGTGTGGTCAGCCTTGACGTAGCCGACCTTGCTGCTTCCGCGGAGGCCGATGACCGGAAGTACCCTTATCGCTCCCTTGGTGTAAAGGACTACGTCTCGAAGTTCCGCCAAGCGATCAATTCCTACAAGGGCGAGCTCCACTACACTGCGGAATTCATCCCTGCTGTTCATCTCAAAGGTGTCTCTTTTGGCAAACCAAAGAATCAGGTGCAGGAAGCCCTCGATGCCAACCTTGAAGGCGAGGTCAACGACAGCGCCTTTTCGGAGGAGGACCACCAGAAAGTTCCGGATGGTGTCACGGTTACGCTTCCAAATATTAAGAAGAACAATGGGGCCATACCTGCAGGGGCGCCTAGTACTGCTCCCACCGCAAACGGAAGTGGACGTGCCAGTTCGCCCGCAAGCGCCAAGACGGGGGATGAAGACGGGGTGGAGATTTCGAAAGAGGATTTACTTAAGAGCCGTGCGTATCCATTGTCCACCTTCCATGCGAGTTCGAGCTCATAAATTTGTCCCGGACAGCATCCGGCGTCGTCATTTTCGATGTCATTTCTGGTCGTCTCGCGAGGAAGGCCCGCCTGGAAATCCTGATGGATGATGGTTATTGGCCCGTTTTTGGAACCCCCAAGGCACGCAGTACGGACGCCAAGTGGGACATGGTCGGCGAGGGATTCATCAAGGAGCTCGATTTCGGACGCGTGTGGTTGAGACTCAATGAGTGCGACGACGGGGAGAAGGAGGACATCATCGCTGAATACAAGGGTGACGCCAAGGCGTTCTTGGATCGTGCACTGGTGAGCCCACTGCAAACCACAAATGCTATTATGGGCCATGGACTGATTCGCTGACGTTACATAGAATACCCCCACCGATTTTGAGCTCTACGATAAAGACGGCGCGCGGCATAGTGTCGTTACCATTGCGGCTAAGTTTGTTCCCGTTCCCATTGTACTCAGTCCTTGCGAAAGCATCAATAGTGAGCGAACTGACCTCCTTTCACCATACGATCCTGACTGACGGTCCTGTCATGTAGATCAAGGAAGCCTCCGAGTTGATATCCTTGATGGAAGGGACATTCCTGCAGTAGACCGAGCTGGTGAGGGTTCGCATTTTACTGGCCTTCTGGAGAGAATTTCATTAAACATTTCCTTCAGGCACATCGGACCCCTACGTTCAAGTCACCCTTAACGGCGAAAAGGTCTACAAGACCGAAACCAAGAAGAAGACGCTGACCCCTGTCTGGAACGAGAATTTCACGGTCATGCTATACTCACGTGTTGGAGCTGATTTTACAATTGGAGTGGTAGGTCGGATTGCTCATTATCCTTGGAAAGGAGCTCACATTTCTAATAGTATGACTGGGATCAATTTGGCAGCAACGATCTCCTTGGTACTGCCAAGGTCGATTTGGCAGACTTGGAGCCCTTCGCCTCTGTTGAGAAGACCGTCAGTCTTCAACACGTCAAGTTGGGCAACAAGGCATCCATCCGGCTTCGCTTCCTTTTCACGCCTGAGGTGATTATGAAATCGCGCAAACCTACGTCAACGTTTAGTACTGCTGGTCGAGCCATGACACAAATAGGAACTGCACCGGTTGGTGTTGGTAAGGGCGTCGTCTCTGGGGTCGGTGCAGGGGTCGGTGTAGTTGGCAAAGGTGTCAAGAGCATCTTCAAGAAAGAAGGCTCAAAGGGCGTTATTGAAGAGCATATTGTGCAAGAAGTACAATCCTCCTCGCCTATGTCGGCCTCGGGCGAGCTTGTGCAGAATGGAGCGGCCACCGGCTCTGTGGTGGCTGTCACGCAGCCGCCTACCTCACCACCCGTCCCCAGCTTTAATTCGGAGACACCTCTGGGGACATTACGAGTGGAGGTCATTGACGGCCACGATCTGATGGCCGCTGACGGTGATCAAGTCAGGCCTTATGTGATCGCCTCCATTGGCGAGACTGAGCACAAGACGAAGCACGTTTCCAAGACCAATACCCCTGTCTGGTGAGCGACTGATTGGACTCGGCGTTGAATGTTTGACTCATCTGATTGAAAGGAATGAATCATTGACTTATAATGGAGTTGGACCAGAGACACATATATTACATATCGGGGTGTTTGACCACAAGACGCTAGGCAAAGATAAGCCCCTTGGTGACGCCGATGTGGAGGTGTGTTCACTCGTCAAGTGCAAACGACCGCGCTGAATTCAATCGTCTCTAGATCTGGAAGACATTGCAACCTAATGCCCAAGGCACTACCGTAAGCTCGCTTGTAAACGTCGACCTTCGTCAAGGTTTCGGGAAAATCACCCTCCGTCTGGAATTCGAGATGACTAGGGGGCGTTCCACATCGATTAAGTCTGGTGATCAAGGCTTTGGTAGCATGAAGTCACGGTTCACTATGCGCAACACGTCCCGCTCGAACTTTGAGTAGAAAGAATTGGACATGATCCTTTGAGAGTGTTCCGACTACAGCTGCAAATCCAAGGACTGTGTAATATCTAGTTTTCTGCTCCCCTTTGTGTACTCTTCATCTAGCTTCTGTCTTGAATCGAGTCTTGTCTCCCGGCTTGCTATGAGTCTGGTTTACGAGGCTAGTTTGTCTGAAGAGAGAGAGAGATCTATATTTTTCCGTGGTTACAGGTACACGTTACGGACCAAGACACCACCTGGCCAACAGCGTACGAATCCGTGCGCAGAGGGGATGTTATCTACAACATGGTTTATAGGTATGGTCTGTAGGGTGCGCTGCCTGGTTGCGTATTTGACGTGGTGGGCTCTCTTGTTGTTTGTGCTCGCTGTGGGTGGTGTTTAGTTTGTCAGAAGAGACGCGTCACCAAACTTAGCCACCAACCACGTCTGGACCATGGTCAGGCCCTCCCTTCTCGTATATCCTGCCGATCACACGCTGAATCATACTCTAGATTGTAAGAATACGGAGCAAGGACGGTACGTTCCGCATCGACCTGCCGCCCACTGCAGACACTGCGGAGCTTGCACAAAAGGTATGGCTCTCTGCGATTTATACGATAGTTTTATTTGCCACCAACCTATTACTAGATACTAGGAGTAACCAAAAACGCGGATCCATCAACTATCATGGTGTCCAGTCAGCCGGGCAAGGACGAGGTCAACATTGGGACCCTTGTAGGTCGATCACTGGAAAACCTCGGTCTAAAGTATGCGTGCTGTATTTCCTTGTCTTCTGCAATCCTGAGCATACGTCTGACAGGCACGGTGATATGATTTTTGTCGCCTACCAATCTTACGAAGACTATGACACTGCGCTCGCGCAACAAGGACAACCCCCTGCGAGCTTGTCTGCTCCCAGTATAACCAGCGCCCCAGTAGGGAGAGGAGAAAACAAACGCGTGTGGGAGACCGTCCAGGAGGACCCGATCGACGTTTACTGGAGAGGGAAGGACGGTAAGGTGCCAAGGTCTCGAGATTTAAATTTCTGCAAGCACGGTGCGAATGCCATGTGTGACTACTGTATGCCCTTGGAGGTGAGATATTTCCGATGCACGCCTCGCGAGTCTGACCTTGCTCCATCAGCCATACGATGCCGAGTTTCATAAGAAGGAGAACATTAAACACCTATCGTTCCACGCCTATCTCCGTAAAGTACAACCTCCTAGCACTTCCCAATCCTCTCACTTTCCGCCTCTCACACCCGAATCACATTCCGTCAAGAACCCTTGTCCGAAGGGCGGACACGCCCCTTGGCCGGGCGGTATTTGCAGTGGCTGCCAACCTCCAGCGATCACACTGCAACCACAGCCCTTCCGCATGGTCGATCACCTCGAATTTGCCTCTCATGACTTGGTTGACCGGTTTATCCAAGCCTGGCGTTCTACTGGACATCAACGTTTTGGCTTCATGATTGGACACTATGAACCATATGAAAAGGTTCCTATGGGCATCAAGGCAGTTGTAGAAGCGATCCACGAACCAATGCAGGAGGGCGAGCTCGATGGGCTTGTTGTTCCTCTCCCTTGGGAGGAAGAGCCCCGAATAGTCGAGTTAAGCCGACAGTGCTCTCCACCTCTTTGCGTCGTAGGGCAAATCTTTACCGACCTGACTCCGACCGAAGAAGATAAGACGAAGCTGCTTTACAAACGGCACCCCCAATCATTCTTCATGTCTTCACTGGAGGTTATCCTAGCCGCTTCGATGCAGTCCAGTCATTCCACAGTGTCTCGTTCATCTTCGACAGGCCAATTCGGTTCTCGATTTGTCACAGCCATCGTCAGTGGTTCAGAAGAGGGTGGCGTGGACATCTCGTCGTTTCAGGTCTCCGAGCAAGCATGCGCGATGGTCGCGGCAGATATGATTGAGGCAACGATAGTGCCAGGAGCGATGCGAGTGAAGCAGGAGAGCCGGGACCCAGGCGATTCACGCTATGTCCCGGACGTATTCTATCGGGAGAAGAATGAATACGGGCTAGACGTCAAACACAGCGCGAAGCCGACGTTTCCCGTGGAATATCTGCTTGTCAATGTAAGTGGAGTTAAGGTTGAGATCCGACGACAGCTAACAACCTTGATAGGTATCACATGGTTTCCCAACCCAAGAAAGTCCATTATTCCGCTCGCCAAGACCATTCCCAATCGAAAACCGAATCGGACTAGAACATCAAACGACCGAGATGGTCTTGGAAGAGTTGGGGAGACTAGAAGCACCACTTGTCCTCGATAGTAGACATGGTGGTGGCTTTGTGGAGAGGCAGAGACGGACCGCACTGGCAGAATGGCTGAGTGATTGGCACCTGCTGGCATATTGGCGGCAAATCGGCTTCTTTGGCGAGGTGGGAACGACCCGTACAGCGACTGGTCCATAACTGACCTAGTGGTATCAGGGGGACATCGCGCAATTGGCAGGGATCGCAACGTCCCCAGACCTAGAAGCAGATAACGTCCTGGATCCGTTGTTAGGTAGCGATGGCTGGCAAACACTGATGACCATTATCAAGGAAAGCAGACGTAGGTTCCCCTCTCATTTGACCTGAGGTGACTGTCTGACCACCTCTCATAGCGTCACGACCCTCTAATCCCCCTCCGGGTGGGTCAGTACCAAACTTGATGGATGATGACGAGATACCTGAGGATATCTTACGAGCTATAGAAGCCGAAGAACGGGGCTCAGGTATTGGGCTACGTGCCGACTCCCCATCAGCTGGCGGAGGAGATACGAAGCAGTGCCCGCATTGCACTTATACGAATGTTGCTAGCGCTTCGGACTGTGATGTTTGTGGTCTTCCGATTTGATACCGATCTGATAATATAGTAAGGACGTTCTATGGGTGTGTTCAGGAAACACTTCGAGAGCAAGCTGGTAGTTATTTGTGCTCTAGTTGGGGAAATTAATGGACTCGCGCAATATTCACGAATGCAATTATGATTACAATTTTTGGTAATATTACTGACGAGTGTAAAGAAGAGTAACTTGTTCCCGACCATGGCTTCGCCGGCATCGTTGCGAGACCTCTATAGCACGCCGAGTACATCCTGGAATTTCAATCAACCAATGCCGTCTGCGGGACCTTCAAAACCGAGCGGCTCGGCGCCGGCGTGGTCAACGGTACGACCCTCCAACAACCCCATATTCGACCTAGCGCCTATGTTAGACTACGGGGGTGGATCAGAAAGTGCCACTACCAAAGCTATATTTAAAGCTTTAATTTCCTCGGCCTTTCTGCAATATACAACGACTGCAATTGCCATGCCTTGGGAAGTCGGCAAAATCTTGCTGCAGGTTCAGTGGATACCCAGAGATCCAGAACAAGACACCGAAGAAGACGAAACTGTGCAATATGCGGATCAAGAATCGGTATCCGGCTTATTTTCTTCTGTATTGGGCGTTTAGCTGACGACATGGGCCGGCATGGGTAGATGAGTGAGAGTTCCATGGACGAGTCATACTTCCAAGATCCTACAAGTCCTCCTGCTCACCGGAGAACACACCGACGAGGACGGCCTTCGACAAGTTCGATGGGTCATGGCCACCAGCGGCAAGCAGGCGATACCCTTCAGTTGCCACCGCACATTATACCGTATGGTCCTGCAGACGGAGTGTTTGGTATGATGAAGAGAGTCGCAGCGTGGAAGACAGAGGGCTGGCTAAGTTTATGGAAAGGTTTGCCACAGAAAGAAAGCTCTCGCTCTCAAGTGACGTACCAATCAACCTTGCAGGTATCCTGACTTCATGCGTAAATGAAGCTCTCTCCTCTACCCTTCAACCTCTGATTCTCAACGTCCTCCGACCGTTGAATCCACCCGGTTCCCTATTAGCCCCGGTCCTCTCACACATGGCCACAGGGTTTATCCTCTCACCTCTTGATCTCCTCCGAACACGGCAGATCGTTCACCCACGAGCTACTTGCCCTTCGGTTTTCACGCAATTCGCTCAGATCATCCGCGAGGAAGGCGGACTGAAAGCAGTCTACTGCGACTCGCGATTCCTTTTCCCAACTCTCCTGGACCACTCTGTCCGCCCGCTCATTGCTCTCGCACTCCCGGGTTTGATCCAGCGGCACCTAGGACTGCGAGACGCGGCGAGTAACCCGCTCACGTTCCCACTCGTCGAGTTTGCAGGTGCGTGTGCGGGTTTGCTGATCACCCTGCCGATCGAGACGTTAAGGCGGAGACTGCAAGTCCAGTCGCGTTCTGGGAAGGTCGAGGCGTGCGTGCGAGTCCGCCCGTGGCCGTATGTCGGCGTAGTTGATGCGCTGTGGAGAATTCTCAGCGAGGAACGGTCGGCGCCGCCCCGACGGAGGAGAAGGACCAAGGGAAAGAGCCGGCTGCGTGAGACGGAGTTCACCCCTGAGGAGGAGGAAGGGTTCCTTACTTCTACTGGGTTGGGACAGTTGTTCCGTGGGTTTGGGATGGGTGTCGGTGCGCTCGCGCTGGTCCTGGTCATCGCGCTTACCACTGGTGGGGAAGATGAGGGATGGGCGGAGCTGTGACCTTGTACGGGATTATTACGCAGAGTTTACTGTACAATCAGAAGATCATCATTTCATCGGTCGGTTGGGTCCATTAAATTCCACTTCGTGTTCGAATTCCGATATCGTCGGCAGATCCTCAGAATAAAATAACGCAGTTCTTTTTTTATTTAAGTTTAGGATATTATTTCAGGCTAATATCCGGCACAAACTTGAAGAATTCTTGGCACGCACACGAGATTAATTGAAATGCCCCGGCGGACATCACGTGCCGCTATTCCAAGGTGACTTTTGGGTTGTGGAGAGTTGTAACTCATACAATTCTGGAGGCGCAATAAAGACATAGGAGCTCGCGGCTGGCTCGAGCAGGCACAGATAAAAGGCAGCAGTCCTGCAATAAAAACAAATCACAAAGGAGCTATTTTGCTTACACAGGCGTCGCAGAATAACAACAATGCGGCGAATTAGCGACCTAGGGCCGTGGACGCCCGGGAACACGCCCAAATAGTCTGTCAAGGTCGTGGACATACCACGGCGAATAGATAGACTACCTACAATGCGTGTGTACCTAAATTTTGCGAGAACCACAACAGTTGCTTAGGTTGGAAAGATGCAAAGCAGTAGTGGGTGCTGCTGCGATAAGTATAACGCATTGCTAGGGTAATAGTGTCTATAAATGTTGGTTGTGGTGTCTGTGTAGTGGCTGACGCGCAGGAAGGCAAGAGGCATGCAGTTTGCGGTAGTGGAGGCAGTCAGTGCCAAGAGAAATCACAAACTGACGCCATTGTACAGGATGCGAACGACTAAAAATGCACGCGACCCATCATCTGTCATCGGCGCACCGAAACATAGGGTCATTAGATTAAATCGAGATGCGACTCGTGGTTCCTAAGTTGACAAGGGAGCT
>Ga0307513_10003722_pt1 | contig 20617 bp, 14 predicted proteins | sample 15_EM_MG_FD_202174 | JGI IMG/M metagenome (GOLD analysis project Ga0307513, IMG submission 202174) | Populus trichocarpa ectomycorrhiza microbial communities from riparian zone in the Pacific Northwest, United States - 15_EM | ecosystem: Host-associated > Plants > Roots > Unclassified | place...
ACCGAGGACAGCGGAACGGTGAGCATGCCCGACAGCTGGGCCAGGCCGTAATCCCAGACCAGGAGTTCCTCGAGCTCGCGTTCGAGCTGCTTCGCCTCCGCCTCGGTCGAGCCCAGGATCGGCACGATCCCGGGCAGCACTTTGACGTGGTCGGCGACGCGCCCGTGCACGGTCACCCGAGCCTTGATGTCCGAGTAGAAGGCCTGCCCTTCCGCCAACGTCTGCCAGGCGGTGAAGATCGCCTCGGCATACTTCGCGGCGAAGTCCCGGCCGTCCTCGGAGGAACCCGCCTGCACCAGCACGGGCCGGCCCTGCGGTGATCGCGGCACGTTCAGCGGACCCTGCACCGAGAAGTGCGTACCGCGGTGATTGACCTCGTGCACCCGCTCGGTGGCGGCGTAGATGCCCGAGGGCTGGTCCAGCACCAGCGCGTCGTCCGCCCAGGAATCCCAGAGCCGGGTAGCGACGTCGACGAACTCGGCGGCTCGCTGGTAGCGCACCTTGTGGTCCAGATGCTGGTCGTGGCCGAAGTTGCGGGCCTCGGCCTCGGTACCGGAGGTGACGATGTTCCAGCCGGCCCGCCCGTTGGAGAGATGATCCAGGGTGGCAAATTTGCGGGCCAGGTTGAACGGCTCGTTGAAGGTGGTCGAGACGGTGGCGATCAGCCCGACCCGCGAGGTGTGGGTCGCGACCGCGTTCAGGATGGCCAGCGGCTCGAGCCCACCCTGGCTGTTGTGCCGCACGTTGCCCCGGACGGCCACGCCGTCCGCGAAGAAGATCGAGTCGAGCTTGCCCCGCTCCGCCACCTGGGCGAGGTGGATGAAATGCCGCACGTCGTGAATGTTCTGCGGATCCGATACGGGGTGGCGCCAGGCCGCCTCGTGATGGCCGAGGTTCAGCAGGAAGGCGTTCAGGTGCAGATGCCGGGTCATTTGGGTTCCTCCGGGAAGCAGATGTGGTCAACCACGGACGTCGGTGCGCCACCGGGAGAAGCGACGCTCGAGTCGAACCAGGCCGGTGTTCACGATCAGCCCGATGGCAGAGATCGTGAGGATGCCCGCATACATCTGCGGAATCATGAAGTTGAACTGCGTGTAATTGATCAGGTAGCCGAGACCCGCCTTCGCGCCGACCATCTCGGCGGCGATCAGGACCAGGATCGAAGAGGCTCCGGCCAGCCGGATGCCGGCGAACACGGCCGGCAAGGCCGAGGGCAGCACCACCTTCTGGAACAGCCGCAACGGTGAGAGCCCCAGCGAACGAGCCGATTTCACCAGCAGCGGGTCCACGGCGCGAACACCGCTGACGGTGTTCAAGACCACCGGGAAGAGGCACGCGTACACCACGATGGCGATCTTCGAGGTCTCACCGATCCCCAGCAGCAGGGTGAAGACCGGCAACAGGGCCAGAGCTGCGGTGTTGCGGAACAGCTCCAGCAGCGGATCCAGCAATTGGTGCAGCCACGTGTACCAGGCGATCAGGACACCGAGTGGCACGCCCACCAGAACAGCGATGACGAAGCCCGCGATGGCCCGCTGAAGGCTGGCCTGGGTGTTGTCCCAGAGCTGGCCGTTCTGCAGCAGCTCCCACCAGGCCCGCGCGACCTTGCTGATCGGGGGAATCAGGGACGGTTCGACCCACCCCGCCCGGGGCGCGATCTCCCAGAGCCCGGCAAGCGCCGACAGGACCACCACGGAACGCAGGAAGCCTGGCGCAGCGGAGGTTACCTTGCGGCGCGCACCGACGGGCCTGGTGCGGCTCACGGTAGCGGCGCGGCTTGAGGTTCCGGTTCCGGTTCCGGCTTCTGTCGCCGTCGCCGTCGCCGTCGCCGTCGCCGTCGCCGTCGCCGCGGCCGACGTCGGCGTGGGCGATGTGGCCAGGGTGTCAGCCAATTCCGACGACCTCCTTCTGGTTGGCGTCGAGCAGGTCCGATACCCGTCCCGGCCGCTCGAGCAGTGCGGCCTTGCGAACCTCGTCCCGCAACAGCGTCCAGACCTGGTGGCGCAGGTCGATGAAGCCGGGGCTGGTCCGGATGTCCTGATCCGACGTCCGGTTCCCGAGGGGGATGTCGACGATCTGCTTGATCTTTCCGGGGCGCGACGTCATCACGGCCACCCGCTGACCGAGAAAGACCGCCTCCTCGATGCTGTGGGTGATGAAGATGATGGTCTTGCTCGTGCTCTCCCAGATCTGCAGCAGTTCCTGTTGGAGCGACTCTCTGGTCTGGGCGTCGAGGGCCGCGAAAGGCTCATCCATCAGCAGCACCTCCGGATCGAAGGCGAGGGATCTCGCGATCGCGACGCGCTGCTTCATGCCGCCGGACAGCTCGTGCGGATAGTACTTCTCGAACCCGGCGAGGCCGACGAGCGCCAGGAAATCCTTGGCCCGGAGCGCGCGTTCACGCCGGGCGACGCCCTTCGTCTCGAGCCCGAGCTCAACGTTCGCCTGAGCTGTCCGCCACGGCAACAGGGCGTACTGCTGGAAGACGATGCCGCGGTCCAGCCCTGGACCAGTCACCGCGACGTTGTCGATCAGGATCGCTCCGCTGCTGGGTGCGGCGAGCCCGCCCAGCAGGTCCAGGAGGGTCGACTTGCCACAACCGCTCGGGCCGACCAGCGACAGCAGTTCACCCGAGCGCACCTCCAGGTCGAACCCGGCCAGGGCGGTGAAGACCTTGTCCTTCTCGCCCCGAATCGGAAAGGTCTTGGTGACCGCATCAAAGCGGATCTTGGCTGTCATCGCAGACCTCCTCAGCCGCTGGTGAACGAGTTGAACTCGTTGGTGTAGAGGTCACGAACGTTGAGCTGCTTGACCCCGGCGGTCGCCGAGAGCCAGTCGCTCCAGCGGGTGAAGTCGGAGTCGCGAATGACGCCGCCCTTCGTCGCCACCCCGGTGCTGTGCCAGTACTTCAGCGAGTCCGTGCTCTCGTTCCGACCCCGGCTCTCGATGATCTTGGTGTAGCGGGCGATCACCTCATCGTGCGGCGTGGCCTTGGTCCACTCGATCGCCTTGCCGATGCCGTTGACGAACGCGCGGACGGTCTCCGGGTTCTTCGCGATGAAGTCCTTCTTGAAGATGTAGGTGCCGGCACTGAAGTCGCCGAAGAACTCGGAGTCGGTGAACACCGATCGCACCCCGCCCTTGGCGACCGTCTGCTCCCGGAACTGGCCGCTGAGCGCCGCGACGTCAATCTGTCCGGCCCGCAGGGCCTGGTCGGTGTTCGGCGGCGGCAACGGGACGAGTTGCACCTTCTTGACGTCATCCGCGCTCAGGCCCTGCTTCGTCAAATAGGTGTGGATCACCGCCTCGTTGTGCCCGCCCAGCGTGTTGACGCCGATCTTCTTCCCGATCAGGTCGCGGGCGTTGTGCACCGGGCTGTCGTTGAGCACGTAGAAGCCGTTGAACGCGTGCTTGTCCGAGCCGTAGTACGCCACCACCGCTTTCACCGGAGCTCCGGAGGTGATCAACTTGGCAACCGCCCCGTCGAAGGCACCACCGAAGTCGGTGGCCCCGGTCGCGGCGGCCTGGATGTCCTGCGGGCCGCTGATCGTGTTGCCCACCCACTTGAGCTTGACATCACCGAGATACCCCAGATCCTGGGCCAGTTCGGGCAAGGTGACCTGATTGGGCCAGCCCTGGAAGCGCAGCTCCTTGGTACCACCATCGGCAGAGGCCGACGCCTCGGTGGCGGACCCGCAGCCGCTGAGACCGATGACGCCGGCGAGCAGGGTGACGACGAGGGCCGCCGCGGTCGAAAGTCGTGTCTTCATCGGAAAGCACTGCTCCTTGTGGAATCGCGACGTGCAGGGCGGTCAGGACGTGGGGGTGTACGACGAGGCGTCACCCACAAGGGCACGGCTGGCGAGCCCATCGGTGCCGACCGGAACATCACCCGCGACGGTGACCCGCTGCAGCTGCCGATCCGTCCGGCCGTAGTCGTTGACCGCGTAGTGCTGGGTGGCCCGGTTGTCCCAGAGCGCCACGTCCGCCGGCTGCCAGGTCCATCGCACCTGGTTCTCCGGCGCGGTGATCCGGTCCTGGAAGAGGCGGTGCAGGGCCGCGAACTCGGTGGAGCTCAGGCCCGGGAAGGAGCGGGCGAATCCGCCGAGTAACAGGGCGCGCTCGCCGGTTTCGGGGTGAACCCGGACCACGGGATGCTCGGTCTGGAATACCTCGGAGACGAACTGCTGGTAGTGCTCCTCGGCGCGCGCCCCCTGCTCGGCGGCCGGCCGGGCATAGTCGTACTGGTTGGTGTGCACGGCTCGCAGCCCGTCGGCCAGGGTGCGCAGGACGTCGGGCAGCTTGGCGTACGCCGTCGCGGTGTTCGCCCAGGCCGTGTCCCCGCCGGTCGGCGGCAGGGTCACCGCGCGCAGGATCGAGAAGGCCGGTGGGTGATCGACGAAAGTCACGTCGGTGTGCCAGCTGTCAGCACGCCCGGCTTCGCTGTCAATAGGCAGCACAACATTCGACGCCTGCGCCGCGGGCACCGTGGGATGAGCCGTCGTGAGCTCCCCGAGCAGTCGGGCAAAGCCAACCTGGCCATCGAGGTCGAGATGGTCCTGACCTCGGAAGAACAACACCTTGCGGGCCAGCAGCAGGGCGCGGACCTCGGCGACCGTGTCGGACGGCAGGTCGCCACCGAGGCGAAGGCCCGACACCACCTCTCCGATGTTCACCGTGAGCGGGGCGCTGGCCAGGGTGGATGCGGTTGTGGCTGCGGTCATGGTGACCTCCAGGAAGGGATTGAATGATGGCGATTTGCGGTATTTTGTGAAGTCGGCAGGCGTAGCCCGATAACGTGTCCGGACAGCCGAGGACAGAGGGATGGGCCTGCTCGCCCGAGAGACCCCGCGGCAGCGCCGGGTCAGCGACCCGTGCGGGGCAACAGGTACGGCGTTACAGGTACCGGGCGATAGGTGCGTCGCGGCAGGTGCGGGTCAGGGACGACAACGACAGGCGCCGGGTGGCACCGGAGACATGCTGAGGAGGTGGCGCGAGAAAGCCGGGCCCGACCGGCTCCCGTGACTCGCGTCCATCGAATACTCCTCATCTGGGCCGTGATTCGTGGTGGCCGTGGTTGCGTTGACACCAGAGCACCAGCCACGAGGGTGGCTTGTCAAGTATTTCGGTCAAGAAGGTACATATTGCACTGCGTGTCGCATCCCGCGTCCCGACCGATTGTCCTGCCGCGTGAGTGGGCAAATCATCCCTGAGGAGGAACCCACCAATCACAAGCTCGATCTCCCGGAGGATGTGTCCGCTCCGCCCGGCACCTAGCGTTGCCAACCGTGGAGATGACACGGACGGCGCGATCGGCATGGTGATGAGCAAGCGGGTCACCGGACTCTGGGCCGTGCTGCTGGCCGGCATCACCGTCCTGTCCGGGTGCACATCGGGCGACTCGAAGGCTCCCGCGGGCGGCGGTACCTCGGGGACGGCCGGGGCGGCGACGGCGAGCCCGGCGACGGTCGAGATCACGCCGTCGGACGGCACCACGAAGGCGCGCCCGGATCGAGCGGTCCGGGTCACGGTCTCCGGTGGCACCCTGCAGAGTGTTGAGGTGACGACGGCGAAGGGCACAACCGTCCAGGGATCCGTTGCGGCTGATCAGCGGGCCTGGACGAGTGCGGACACCCTCGCACCCGGGACGACCTACCAGGTGCGGGTCCGCTCGACCGGGCAGGGCGGCGCCAGCACCGAGACCTCCTCGTCGTTCTCCACCCTCAGCCCCAAGACCACCGCTTCGGTGTCCATTCAGCCCGGGGACGGCTGGACGGTCGGCGTGGGCATGCCCGTGATCATCAATTTCAGCCGTGCGGTGAAGACCGCGAACCGGCGCGCGGTGGAGAAGGGACTGAAGGTCAGCACCGCCGCTGCCATCGAGGGCGACTGGCGCTGGTTCTCCGCCAAGCAGGTGCAGTGGCGACCGCGGGTCTATTGGCCTGCTCACACGGCGGTCTCGGTCTCTGCCCGGCTGTCGTCGGTCGAGTTCGCGCCTGGCGTCTGGGGCAGCTCCCGCGAGCACACCGCGCATTTCACCGTCGGCCCTTCGATGATCAGCACGGTCGACGTCCAGAAACACACGCTGACCGTGCGCCGGGACGGCAAGGTGGCCCGGGTCATCCCGGTGACCAGCGGTAAGCCGGGCTTTGCCTCCCGCAACGGAATCAAGGTGATCATGAGTCGGGAATCCAGTCGGCGAATGGACGCCGCAACGACCGGCACCGACGTCAGCGACCCGGAGTACTACAACATCAAGGTCAAGTACGCGATGCGGCTCACCTACAGCGGCGAGTTCCTGCACCAGGCCGAGTGGTCCGTCGCTTCGCAGGGCCGGTCCAACGTCAGTCACGGCTGCACCGGGATGAGTCCTGCCAACGCCAAATGGCTGTTCTCCCAGTCCCATGTCGGCGACGTGGTCATCTTCAAGGGCAGTAAACGGCCGCTGGAGTGGGGAAATGGCTACACCGCATGGGACATGAGCTACAGCCAATGGAAATCCGCCTGATCACGGCAGTCAGCCGGCCGTCCGGGGTCCCGGGCTTTCCGCGGCCGCTGCCTGGAGTAGCCGCCCCTCGGGTGCTTCGATGGACACATGACACGTCACGACGAGGCGCCACAGATCGTCATCGCCAGCCGGGAGATCGGGGCCGGACCCGATGCGGTCTTCGAACTCATTGCCGATCCGACCCAGCAGCCACGCTGGGACGGCAACAACAACCTGGCCGAAGCGGCCGGGCAGCAGCGCGTCCGCCGTCTCGGTGACGTGTTCACCATGACGCTCACCCGTGGCCAGGTGCGGGAGAACCATGTGGTCGAGTTCGAGGAAGGCCGCCGGATCGCCTGGCAGCCGGCCGAGCCGGGGCAACGTCCACCAGGGCACCTGTGGCGCTGGGAACTCGAGCCGATCGACGGGTCGCACACGATCGTCACCCACACGTACGACTGGACCCGGTTGACGGATGAGAATCGCCTTCAACGGGCTCGTGAAACCACCCCGGACAAGCTTCGGGCCTCGCTCGACCGACTCGCCGCACTGGCGGAGGGTTCCTGACGGCTTGCCGGTCTCTGAGGCCGGCGGGCTCAGAGACCGGCGACGGCGAACGCGATGAACTGGGTGATCTCCAGATTGTTGAAATTGTTGTCCGAGACGAGCACCAACGTCCGGCGGCCGTCCGGCAGCCGCGGTCCGAGGGTGATGCCCTCGACGTTGTCGATCCGGGGCAGCGCGGAAACGTCCGACAGGTCGAGCAGCAGCCGCTTGGTCATCGGGCGGACATCGGGGCCGAGTACGTCCCGGCCGAGTACGTTGTCGGCCGTACGGTGCCCATTTCAGCCACGCGCTCAGCGTGTGGACGTTTCGACGCGTTGGATCCTGCGGCTGGGTAAGCGATTTCCGGGCAGGTTGATCCTCCCAGGGGTGCATTGCATCGCCAGTCAGGCACGCGTATCCGGCGAAAAACGGCTGGGGAAAGGGTTCCGCGCGAGGTTGTGCGTGCCCGAGTGGCGGCCCTTTGATCATTCCGCGCGCAGGACGTCACTCCCCTGGCCGTCGCTGCTCCAGGCTATGAGCGGTTGCAGGGCGGTGATCAGCTGGGCACCGCTCGGTGACGGCGTGTAGCGGATCTGCACGGGAGTGGTGGGCACCACCTCGCGCACCATCAGCTTGTAGCGCTCGAGCTCCTTGAGGCGCTGGGCGAGGAGGCGGTCGGAGATCCCGGGCACCAGCGTGCGGTACTCACCGAAGCGGCGTGCCCCTTGGCCTCCGGCCAGCAGAACGGCACCGACCCAGCGGCGTCCGATGAACTCCAGCACCGTCTGGAAACTGCGGCACTGCTCATCCGGCACCACATAGTGCACGGCGGTATGGGGTAGCGGTTTCGTCCTCTGCACTTATCGAAGGTAAGTAACTAATGCACACTTTGGCAACCGCCGACTGACCGCCAAGACTCGAGGTCATGACCACGACCCCTGATCTCACCAACCCGCTGCTGCAGGAGCTGGTAGCGGTCCACGACATGTTGCGTCGCGACCTGCGCCGGTGCCGCGAACTCGCCGACGCGGCGCTCGCCGGCGCTCCCCCGGCGGACCTGCGGCTCGAGCTGGAACGGCTGGCCAGTCGGGGGCCGCTCTTTCAGCTGAAGGCGACGTGCCTGGGGTACTGCCGGGTGGTCCATTCTCATCACGGCCGTGAGGACGACACGCTGTTTCCCGCGGTGCGGCGTAGCGCACCGCACCTGGGGGATCTCGTCGACCGGCTCGAAGCCGATCATCGGGTGGTCTCCGACCTCCTCGATCAGGTCGAGACGGCCGCGCTCCAGCTGGACACCGCCGACCTCGCCGATGCGAGAACACGCCTGGTCGATGCCCTGAGCACGCTCTCGGATCGGCTTCTCGAGCATCTCGACCGCGAGGAGGAAGCGCTCGGGCCGGTTTTCCTGACCTGGGGACAGTGGCCCAGCGAGTGAGCACAACCTTGCCAGGCTGGCGGGGCCGTCCCTAACCTCCATAGAGGGCGTTTGGTCACGTCGGGTCGGTGTGGTCATGTCAAGTCAGGGTGCTGGGACGATGCTGCGCGGTCGACGCGCTGAGTGCGACGCGCTCGATCGGCTGTTGGCGAATGCCCGGGCGGGCGAGAGCCAAGTCCTGGTCCTGCGCGGCGAGGCGGGGATCGGCAAGACCTCCTTATTGGACTATCTGTCGCGGCGCGCCTCCGGATGCCGCGTGGTGCGAGCCGGCGGCGTCGAATCCGAGAGCGAGTTTGCGTACGCCGGCCTGCATCAACTCTGCGCGCCATTCCTGGATCGGCTGGAGAGCGTTCCAGGTCCGCAGCGCGATGCGCTCCGCACGGCGTTCGGTCTGCAGACCGGCGAGCCGCCGGATCGGTTCCTCGTCGGACTGGCCGTCTTGAACCTGCTGGCCGAGGCGGGCGATGAGCAGCCGTTGATCTGTCTCATCGACGATGCGCAATGGCTTGATCGGATCTCGGCCCAGACCCTTGTGTTTGTGGCGCGCCGGCTCTTGGCCGAGCGGATCGGGTTTGTCATCGCGGTGCGTGAACCCGGTGATGGGCTGGAGTTGGCGGGGCTGCCGGAGCTCGCGGTCGGCGGTCTCAGCGACGCCGATGCCCGTACGCTGCTGGACTCCGTGCTCAAGGGGCCGGTGGACAATCGGGTCCGCGATCGGATCGTCGCCGAGACGCGGGGCAATCCGCTCGCGCTGCTCGAACTGCCACGGGCCTGGACAACGGCCGAGTTGGCCGACGGAGCTGGACTGCCCGACACCGTCCCGCTGTCCGGCCGGATCGAACAGGGCTTCCTTCGGCGGCTGGAGCCGCTGCCGGCCGACACCCGGCGGCTGCTCCTCACGGCGGCGGCCGAACCGCTCGGCGACGCCACCCTGCTCTGGCGCGCCGCCAGTCGGCTCGGGCTCGGCGCCGACGCCGCGGCCGCAGCCGCAGCGGCGGACATGATCGAGTTCGGTTCGCGGATCCGGTTCCGGCATCCTCTGGTGCGCTCGGTGGCCTACCGGTCCGCATCGGTCGAGGAGCGCCAGGATGTGCACCGTGCCTTGGCAGAGGCCACCGATCCCGACGTCGACCCCGATCGCCGCGCCTGGCACCGGGCGCAAGCCACGTCCGTGCCGGAGGAGGACATCGCGGCCGAGCTCGAGCGCTCGGCCGGGCGGGCTCAGGCTCGGGGCGGGCTCGTTGCGGCGGCCGCGTTGCTCGAGCGGGCGGCGATGCTGACGCCCGAGCCCGCTCGACGCGCCCAGCGCGAACTCGCAGCGGCCTGGGCGAAGCGCGACGCCGGGGCGCTGGAGACCGCCCAGGGTCTGCTGCTCGCCGTCGAAGCCGGACCGCCCGATGCCCTTCGCAGTGCCGAGGTGGAGCACCTGCGCGGACAGATCGCTTTCGACCAGGGGCGCGGGAGCGACGCAGCTCGGCTACTCCTCGGCGCAGCCAGACGGCTCGGACCGCTCAAGCCTGAGGTGGCGCGCGAAGCGCATCTGGAGGCGCTTTCGGCCGCCATCTGGGCCAGCGGACCCGGTCTGCCCGACCGTCTGACGCCGGCGGCCGAGGCCGCACGCGCCGCACCCCCGGCTCGCCATCCGCCTCGCGCTGTCGACGTTGTGCTGGACGCGCTCGCGATCCGGTTCACGGAGGGATATCCGGCCGCCGTGCCGACCCTGACCCTTGCCCTGCAGACCGTGCGCGACCTGGACCCCGCTGCCGAGGATGTCGGGCGGTTGCTTTGGCTCGTCGACAACAGGGCCAGCGGCATCGTCGCCACCGAGGTCTGGGACTTCGACGCCGGGCAGGCGCTCGCTGCCCGCCAGGTTGAACTCGCTCGCAAGGCAGGTGCTCTCGTTCAATTGCAGTTCGCGCTGAACTTCCTCGCCAACAACAACCTGCTCGCCGGTGAGTTGACCGAGGCGGCCGCCCTGATCGACGAAGACCGACTGATCGCGGAGGCGACCGGTAATTCTCCGGTTGCGTACACCGCCATGGTGCATGCCGCCTTCCAGGGCGACGAGGCGCTGACGTCCGAGCTGATCGAGGCCACCGTGCGGGAAGCCACGGCACAGGGTCAGGGGCGGGTCGTCAGCTTCGCCGACTACGCCAGCGCCGTGCTCAACAACGGCCTCGGGCGTCACGACACCGCGCGAGACGCCGCCTGGAGAGTGTTCCAGGCCGACGTGATCGGTTACGGCACCATGATCACAGCGGAGTTGGCCGAGGCGGCCTCCAGGACCGGTGACGCGGCGCTCTTGGCGGACGCGCTGCAGTGGGTGTCCGAGCGCGCCGCCGCGACCCCCACGAACTGGGCGTTGGGGATCGAAGCCCGAGTGCGCGCCTTGACCAGCAGCGGCGATGTCGCCGACGGCCTCTACCGCGAGTCGATCACGCGACTGGAGACCACTCGCCTGCGTGGGGTGCTGGCCCGTGGCCACCTCTTGTACGGGGAATGGCTCCGCCGCGAAGGCCGGCGCATCGATGCCCGCGACCAGCTTCGCACCGCTCACGACCTGCTGGCGGCCATGGGCCTGCACGCATTCGCCGAGCGCGCCCGGCGTGAACTCCTGGCCACCGGCGAGACCGCCCGCAAACGCTCCATCAAGATCACCAACGAGTTGACCGCCCAGGAGACCCAGATCGCGCGGCTCGCCCGGGACGGCTTCTCGAACCCGGAAATCGGTACCCGACTGTTCATCAGCCCACGGACCGTGGAGTGGCATCTGCGCAAGGTGTTCACCAAGCTTGGTGTCAGCTCTCGCAAACAACTCCGCGACATCCGGCTGGCAACGATGCCGGTCTAGCCGAGCTACCCGAGGCCGGGACCTGCACCGCGGACCGGCTCGTGGAAGATTTTCACCCCCGGGCCGCTCCCCCAGCGCTCTGGCCTGCTCACGGATGACCAACGGAAGACGACCAGGGTCCGGGCCTTTGGCGGCGAACGGCGATCGCCTAGCGTCGGCCGTGCCCAGCACAGCGCCGTGACCGAAGGGCCGACTCATGAGTACCGGACGCCACCGCAGGTTCGCCATCCTCAGCGTTGCGCTGCTGACCGCCGCGGGGTCCGCTGCGATCGGCCTCTCCCCCGCTGCGGCAGACCTGGGATCGGTCACGGTGGCCGTGGATGCGCACGCAGGGCAGCAATTGGTGCCGTCCACCGGGCTCGGCGTCAACGACGCGGTGTGGGACACCCACCTCGGCAGTACCGAGACGTCCAGCCTGCTGCGCAATGCCGGGGTGAAAGTGATGCGCTATCCGGGCGGTTCGTACGCGGACATCTATCACTGGAAGGACAACACCGCGCCGGGCGGATATGTCGCACCGGACACCGACTTTGACACCTTCATGGGCTCGGTCCGCGCGGTCGGCGCACAGGCCAGCGTGATCGCCAACTACGGGACCGGGACCGCCCAGGAGGCCGCCGATTGGGTCCGGTACGCCAACAGGACCCAGCATTTCGGCGTCAAGTACTGGGAGATCGGCAACGAGAACTACGGCAACGGGCACTACGGCAGTGCTTGGGAGGCCGACGATCACGCCGACAAGAGCCCGACCGCCTATGCCAACGGTGTGGTGGAGTATGCCACCGCCATGAAGGCCGTGGATCCGTCAATCAAGATCGGCGCTGTCCTGACCACCCCCGGCAACTGGCCGGACGCGGTGGTGGCCGACGGCGACGCCGCCTCCTGGAACCAGACCGTGCTGTCAATCGCCGGCGCGTCCATCGACTTCGTGATTCTGCATTGGTATCCCGGTGGCACCGACGCCGCGAACGCCCTCGCCAAGCCGGACCAGGCCACGGACATCGCCGAGCTGACCCGGGCCCAGATCACCCGGCACGCGGGCGCCGGCAGCGGCCGGATCCAGATCGCGCTGACCGAGATCAATTCCGGGGCCGGCGTCAACACCCAGCCCGGCGCGCTGTTCGCCGCCGACGCCTATCCCGCGCTCTGGGCGGCCGGCGTGTTCTCCGTCCATTGGTGGAACGTTCGCAACGGGATAGACAAGGTCACAACGGTTGCCGGGCAGACCGACTACAACGACTACGGCTTGTTCTCCAGCGGAACGTGTCTGGCCGACGGCATCACCTGCGAGCCGGCGCTGAACACCCCCTTCGCGCCTTATCACGCGCTGGACCTGTTGAACACGTTCGCGGAAACCGGCGACCAGTTGATCCGGGTGACCACGGGCGATCCGCTAGTGCAGGGACATGCCGTGCGTCACCGGAACGGCAGCCTGAGCGTGCTGCTGCTGAACGAGGACCCGGAGAACGCCCGATCGGTCAGCCTGAACTACTCCGGCTTCGTCCCGGCACCCGGCCGGCCCGCCGTGCAGGCCTACCTCAACGGCGCGACCGGCATCACCAGCAGCAGGGCCGACAGCGCGCAGACGACGACGCTGCCCGTCTACTCCCTCACGGTGCTCCGGCTGCGCCCGCGCCAACTGCAGGCGCTGCCACCGGCACCCGGTACACCCTCGGTGAGCGCGCTGACCGATACCACCGCCACGCTGGCCTGGCCCGCTGCCGGCGGGGCACCGGCCGGCTACGACGTCTACCTTCAGGAGGGCCAGTCCTCACGGCTGGCCGGGTCGACCTCGGGCACCACGCTGGGCATCACCGGCCTTCACCCGGGCACCCGCTACACGGCCACCATCGTGGCCAAGGACGGACGCGGGACCGAATCCTGGTCCTCCGCACCGACCGCGTTCGTCGCCCGGACCCCCGCGACCAGCACTTGCGCCGTGCACCTGAGCAACACCGCTGACTGGGGCACGGGCTACGTCGGCAACCTCGACGTCACCAACACGGGTACGGAACCGGTTGACGGCTGGACGGTCGGCTTCGACTTCCCGCGCTCCTGGGAGAGCTTCGGCAGCGGATGGAACGCCACCTGGGCGGCGGACGGCACACAGATCACGGCGACGAACCCGGAATCCGTTCTCGCGCCAGGAGAAACGGCCAGCATCGGCTATGTCGGCAACTACGCCGGACCCAATGTGCTGCCCAACCTCTTCACCGTGAACGGCACGGTGTGCACGACCAAGTAGCGCCTGCCTACCACTAGCGCGGCGGGGCGAAGAGGTGCTGGGCCGCGACGGCGGCTCCACCGCGGGCCCATTCTTCAAACGGCAACGGCCGGACCACCAGGTCGCAGTCGGCAGCGGCGCCGAACGCCTGGGCCACGAAGGTCTGCCGGATCTGGTCGGCGAACAGGTCGTAGGACACCACACCTTCGCCGGAGATGATGATGCGCTCGGGGCCGATCAGGTTGGCCACCGAGGCGATGGCCAGGCCCAGGGTGTGCCCGGCACGGGCGAAGACGGCGCGCACCCCGGGATCGCCCGCGTGCGCCAGCCGGACCGCATCGGTCATGGTCAGTTCCGGATCGCCGGTCGCCTGCCGGGCTTGCTCGGTGATCGCGTGCGTGGAGCAGACGGCCTCCACGCAGCCGGTATTGCCACAGGTGCAGATCCGGTCGCAGCCCCGGATCGGTAGATGCCCGATCTCACCCGAGACACCGTGCGCCCCGGAGACCACGCGGCCGCCGATCGACAGACCGCAGCCGATTCCGGCGCCCACAGTCACCAGTGCGAACGACGAAAGGCCCGCACCGGCGCCGAACCACTGCTCGGTCACGGTCAGCGCCCGGACGTCGTTCTCGATGATCGTCGGCGTTCCGGTCGCGGACTCGACAAGCTGGGCCAGCGGCACCCGGCGCCAGTCGAGGAACGGGGAGTACTGCACGATGCCGGTCTGCCCGTCGACGTCTCCGGAGATCGTCACGCCGATGCTGTGGATCTCGCTGGCGTGCCCATTCTGGTCCGTCCGGGCCACCACCCGCAATTGTTCGACGAGCCGGGCGATGGCGAGGACAACCGTCCCGACGTCCCGCGAGTTCAGCGTGGCGCGACGCGAGGCCAGCGGCTCGGCGGTGAGGTCGGCGAGGACGCCGATGAGTTCGTCCGCGGTCACCTTGATGCCGATGAAGCTGGCCCGTTCCCGGCGCACCGCGAGCAGGGTGGTTGGCCGTCCGGTGGCAGCACCGACGGCCGGTCGACCGAGCTCCGTGATCCAGCCGTCCGCCAGCAGCGGGGTGGTCACCTTGGTCACCGCGCCGGACGACAGACCGGTCCGCCGTCCCGCCTCGGCCCGGGTCAGCGGCCCGTGGGTGATCAGGGCCTGGAATACCAGGGCGGCCGCGGGCGGGCGGTCGTTGAGGGTCACCCGACCAACTCTAGCTTCCCTTGGAAGGTAAGGCGCGTGCTTGAGGATCACCTACCGGGCCCTATGTACCATTTTTGACGACAAAGTATGTTGACGACGGAAGAAAACCCTGGTTACAGTCACATCGTTCCTCGGCTGCTTGACCCCTTGGTGGTTCTCCGGGACAACCACCAAGGGACCCGGTACAAGCAATCGCTGAAGCCTCGTCCAATACGTCCTTCATCGATCGGCTGACCTGCGTGTGCCCTGATCGGGCAGTCGGCATCTCTGCTCATGTCCCGGTGAACCGGGCTGTGCCGCAATGGATACCGGCGATCCCAGATCGGTGGTGATGCGCCGAGACGGAGTTGTCATGGCACATCGAATTCGAATCCCCCGCCGGATGCTGTCCACCTCTTCCGGGCCGCACCGCAGCCCTCTTGCCCTGGCCGCAGTCACGGCCGGGGTGCTGGCCCTGACCATGGCGGCGCCGGCCTCCGCGCGGACCTCCCAGGTTCCGATCGGTGCCGCCAGCACGACCACCACGGCCAGCACGACGACCACAGCCAGCACGACGACCACAGCCAGCACGACGGCGAGCAGCGTGCTCGCGGACAAGCCGTACATGGGCTGGTCCAGCTGGAGCATGCAGTCGAGCAAGTACCCGGGCCTGAACCCCACCGGCTCGTACAGCTACCTGACCGAGGCCAACGTGCTCAAACAGGCGAGCGCGCTGTCCTCGAAGCTGAAGAAGTACGGCTACGAGTACGTCAACATTGACGCCGGCTGGTGGATGAACTGGGACTGGAAGACCGGGTACGACGGGTTCGGACGCCAGACCCCCGATCCGCAGCGCTTCCCGCACGGGATGAAGTACGTCGCCGACAAGATCCATCGCCTCGGCCTCAAGGCGGGCATCTACCTGCCGGCCGGCCTGGAGCTGGCTGCCTACGGCGAGGGAAAGGTCCCGGTGTGGAACGCCGCCGGCTGCACGACCGGGGACCTCGTCTACCCGGACCTGCGCACCACCAACGGCTGGGACAGCGCCTACAAGATCGATTTCTCCCGCCCGTGCGCGCAGAAGTACATCGATTCGCAGGCGCAGCTGATCGCGAGCTGGGGTTACGACTTCCTCAAACTGGACGGCGTGGGCCCGGGTTCGGGCAAGAGCGGTGACAACTACAACAACGTCCCGGACGTCGCTGCCTGGCATCAGGCCATCGCCACCACCGGACGGCCGATCCACCTGGAACTCTCCTGGTCGCTGGACGTCAACCAGATCGCCGACTGGAAGGCGAACAGCAACGGCTGGCGGATCGACACCGACGTTGAGTGCTACTGCAACACGCTCGTGACCTGGGACAACTCCGTCAACGACCGGTGGAACGACGTCCCGGCCTGGACCCCGCACGCCGGTCCCGGCGGCTGGAACGACCTCGACTCGCTGGACGTCGGCAACGGCAAGATGGATGGCCTGACGCAGGCCGAACGGCAGAGCTACGCGACCCTGTGGGCGATCTCCGCGTCCCCGCTCTACACCGGTGACGACCTGACCAAGCTGGACTCCTTCGGACTCTCCCTGCTGACCAACCGCGACGTGATCGCGATCGACCAGCAGGGTCGCCCGGCCCGCCCGGTCAGCCCGTCCGGCGACCAGCAGGTCTGGGGAATGCAGAACACCGACGGCTCCTACACCGTCGCCCTGTTCAACCTCGGCGAATCCCCCGCGAACGTCGCGGCGTACTGGACGAGTTTCGGCTTCTCCGGCCGGGCCTCGGTCCGCGACGTGTGGAGCGGTCAGGGACTGGGCCGGCACGACGACTCGATCTCGGCGAAGCTCCCCGCGCACGGATCCCGGCTCTTCCGGGTGACCCCGACCAGCCCCGGAAAGCCCCTGACCGGGTACGAGGCCGAGTCCGCTGACAACACGCTGACCGGTTCGGCGAGCCTGGCCGGATGCGAGGCCTGCTCGGGCGGGCAGAAGGTGGGCAACCTGTACGTGGGCGGTGCCCTGACCTTCAACGGCGTGACCGCCGCACGGGCCGGGACCTACCAGTTGAACGTCGCCTACACGACCGGCGACCCGCGCTCGGCGAACGTCTCGGTGAATGGTGGCACGGCGGTCACGGTGGCCTTCCCGCCGAGTGGTGGCTGGGGTACTCCGGCCACGCTGACGATCCCGGTTCGGCTCAAGGCCGGGGCCAACGCGATCACGTTCGACAGCGGCTCGGGCTACTCGCCCGACATCGACGCGATTGCTCTCCCGCAGAGCGGCTCGACCCGGTGAGCATGACGAACGGGGATCCGGTCGAGGCCGCGGGCTCCGCAGCGCAGCCGAGCCGTCGCGGGTTTCTGGCCCTGGCCACGGTGGCGGGCAGCGCGGTCGCCCTCGGTGGGCTGCCCACCTTCGCCGCCGCCGCGGCGGCGCCCTCCCGCCCGACGGCGTCTCCCCTGGTCCCCGAGAATCCGTCACTGCTGTTGCGGTACCCGGCTCCGGCAGCCCCGGACGCCATGATTCAGGAAGGGCTGCCGATCGGAAACGGCCGCCTTGGCGCGCTGGTCGGAGGCGACCCGGCGAGTGAATCGCTGCTCGTCACCGACGCCACGCTGTGGACCGGCAACCTCAATGACGTCCTGGACGGCGACGGCCAGTTCGATTACGAGCCGGTCAATTTCGGCACCTTCACCATGCTGGCCAAGCTCACGGTCCAGGTGCCGGGCCATGCTCTGGCGGCGGTGTCCGGGTACCGCAGGGCGCTGGACCTCGCCAACGGACTGGTGAGCGCCGACTACGTCCACGATGGAGTGACCTACCACCGGCAGGTTTTCGCCAGCCAACCCGACGACGTGATCGTCCTGCGGATGACTCAGAGCGGCGGCGGCAGCTACACCGGGACGATCGCGCTGGACGGTACGCACGGCGAGACCACGGCAACGGACCCGACACACCCCCGGACCTCGTTCGGCTCCGTTTTCGCCAACGGCCTGAAGTACGCGGCCACCGTCACGGCCGTCTGCCACGGCTCGGGAACGGTCACGTCAACGGCGTCCGGCCTGCGCTTCGACGGTTGCTCCGATCTCACCGTCATCGTCAGCGGCGGGACGAACTACGCGCCGAATCTGGCCGCAGGCTACCGCGACCCCCGGGTCGATCCGCTGACGCTGGCCATCAGCAAGGCCACCGCCGCAGCCGCAGTCGCACCGAACCCCATGCTGTACACCCATGTCGCCGACTACCGTGCCCTTTTCGATCGGATGGCGGTCACGCTCGGCAGCTCCAGCAACGATCAGAAGACACTCGACACCTGGCAGCGACTGAAGGTCCGCGCGGCTGACGGCGCGGCACCCGACCCGGAGCTCGAGGCCGCCTACCTGCAGTTCGGTCGGTACCTGATGATCTGCGGTTCCCGAGGCAGCCTTCCGATGGGCCTCGCCGGCCTGTGGCTGGACAACAACACGCCCGACTGGATGGGCGACTACCACACGGACGTCAACCTCCAGATGAACTACTGGATGGCCGACCGAACCGGTCTGTCCCCCTGCTTTGATGCCCTCACCGACTACCTGCTGGCCCAGCTCCCGTCCTGGACCGAGCTCACCCGCACCCGATTCAACGATCCGCGGAACCGTTTTCGCAACTCGTCCGGGAGGGTCGCGGGCTGGACGGTGGCGATGTCCGCCAACATTCACGGCGGCCTCGGCTGGTGGTGGCACCCCGGCGGGAGCGCCTGGTTGGCCAACTCGCTGTGGGAGCACTACGAGTACACCCAGGACAAGCAGTACCTGGAACGGATCTACCCCTTGATCAAGGGTGCCTGCGAGTTCTGGCAGGCGCGGCTGATCAGCACGATCGTCACCATCCCGGGGGTGACGAAGGGGACCAGCAAAGTGCTGATCGATGACCGGGACTGGTCGCCGGAACACGGCCCGCAGGACGCCCAGGGCATGACCTACGCACAGGAACTGGTGTGGGCCCTGTTCGAGAACCTCCAGACGGCGAGCTCGGTGCTGGGCCGGGACGCCGGCTACCGCCGGACGATCGGCGACCTGCAGGACCAGCTCTACCTGCCCAAGGTCAGCCCGAAGAGCGGGTGGCTGGAGGAGTGGCGGTCACCGGACAACCTCGGCGAGACCACTCACCGGCATCTGTCGCCGCTGATCGGCCTGTTCCCCGGCGACCGGCTCCGTCCCGGCGCCGTTGACACCTCGATCCTGGACGGCGCGAAGGCACTGCTGACCGCCCGGGGCATGGACAGCTTCGGATGGGCGAACGCCTGGCGGGCGATGTGTTGGGCTCGTTTCGGTGACGCGGAAAAGGCGTACCTTCTGGTGGCTCGCAACCTCCAGCCATCGATCGATCACGGCAACGGCTCCGCGATGAATCTCTTCGACATGTACCAGGTCGACCCGAGCCGCGCCATCTTTCAGATCGACGCAAACTTCGGGACGCCGACGGCAATGGTCGAGATGCTGCTGCATTCGCGCCCTGGACAGGTCGAGCTGCTGCCGGCACTGCCCGCGGCCTGGTCGAAGGCCGGATCGATCACCGGGATCGGTGCCCGCGGCGGCTTCGTCGTCGACCTGACATGGCGAGATGGGCGGGTCCAGGAGGCGAAAGTCTCCAGTGTCGGCGGCCGTTCGACGACGGTGACCGGCGGCGGAGTCTCGCACCAGGTACGCCTGAAGCCGGGCCAGTCGGTTGTGCTGCACGGATTCGGCGGGTAACGGGCCATGTGGAGACCACGCACTCTTGTCATCGCACTCGCCGTTGCGGAACTGGCGCTCGGCTTCGGGGGGACGACGACCGCCACGGCAGCCGCCCCCACCGGGACCTCAGTCGTCACCTGGGCGACCAGCGCCGATCAGGTGGGCCAGGCCGGGCCCGACCAGACCTACCGGCTCATCGTGCATACCAGTGCCGGAGGCAGCGGCCTGCGGGTCCGGCTGTCCAACGCCCTCGGCCAGCAGCCGGTCACGTTCGGGCGCGCGTATGCGGGCGTGCGCCGGGCCGGCGCGGCGGTGACGGCGGGCAGCAACCGCCCGTTGACGTTCGCCGGCTCCGGGTCGGTCACCGTCCAGCCCGGCGGGGTTGTCCGTAGCGACCCGCTTCCCGGCAACGTGCCACCGCAATCCGACCTGGTGATCAGCATTTACGTGCAGAGCGCAAGCGGGACGGCGACCGGGCACGGAATGGCGATGCAGACCTCGTACCTCGCTGCCGGCGATCACGCGGCAGACGTTGGCGCGACGGCCTTCACCCGGCAGATCGGATCCTGGTTCTATCTCGATGCGTTGACTGTTGACGCCCGACCCGGGACGGCAGCGGTCGCTGTGCTCGGCGACTCGATCACCGATGGCTGGCAGTCGACCAGTGACCGGAACAACCGTTGGCCCGACTACCTGGCCCGTCGGCTTGCCGCCGACCCCAGAACCGACATCAAAGGCGTTGCCAACGAGGGAATCTCCGGGAACAAGGTGCTCGCCGACGGCGCCGGCCAGAGCGCCTTGCACCGCCTCGATCGGGACGTGCTGTCTCAGCAGGGGGTGCGCACGGTGATCCTGCTCGAGGGGGTCAACGACCTCAAGTCCGGCTCGGGGGTGACCGCGGAGGATCTGGTGGCCGGTTACCGGGAGATCATCGCCAGGTCGCATGCCGCGGGCAAATGCGTCGTCGGGGTGACCGTCCTGCCGTTCAAGGGCTGGTACGAGTGGACCGAGGCCGCTGAGACGGTCCGGCAGCAGGTCAACACGTTCGTCCGGACCAGCGGCGAGTTCGACGCAACGGTCGACCTCGACGTGGCTCTGCGCAGCCCGTACGACCACGCCCGGATGTTCCCGCCTTTCGACGGCGGCGACCACATCCACCCCAACGACAAGGGGATGCAGGCGATGGCAGA
>Ga0307513_10003723_pt1 | contig 20613 bp, 16 predicted proteins | sample 15_EM_MG_FD_202174 | JGI IMG/M metagenome (GOLD analysis project Ga0307513, IMG submission 202174) | Populus trichocarpa ectomycorrhiza microbial communities from riparian zone in the Pacific Northwest, United States - 15_EM | ecosystem: Host-associated > Plants > Roots > Unclassified | place...
CGAATTCGGCCTATATGGGCCTAGGCTGTCTTCCGGAGCGGCCTGCCTTAGCCCGGCCTACGGCCTATAGGCCGGCCTACCATCGGCCTGGCCCGTTGGGAACACTGAATAGACCTTGATAAGCACTTTCCCGGTTTCACCTTGCTATTTGCTATTTACCTACTTTCGAGTTTTTTCTCTTCTCTGCCTTTTCCCTCTCTCGCAGCCCCCAGCCCCACCGCGCTTCTCGTTTTTATTCCTATTCTTTGTTAAGTTACTATTTTATTTATTTGTCTTTTGTTTTCTAGGTGGTGGTGTGTTCCAGCATTGTATGGCCCGTCGCACGCAATTAGCTAGGAATATATGGGAAACTTGAAGCCCGTCCTAAATTTACAAGCGGCCGATTTATCTCCTCCTGGTGGCCCCTCTAATTATCCAGCGGTCACCACCGGTTCCCTTTGCGGTCAATCGAGCTCTAATACATGTTCTGCTACGAGAAAACCTACAGAATACCAGCAAATCCCGGGTCCTCCCTACAAAATACCATCGATGTTTTTTAATGCCAGCCAACAGTAATGTTTCTCCCATTGCCAAGAAAATTACACACAACTCCTAAGAAATAAAACATTACCATAAAAAATCACAAAAACTATCCCTACCCACCATCCTTCCAGTTTTGCCATGCCCCCAGTGGTGACTGTACCTCACCAAAAAAAAAGGTAAAGTTCGGCATCTCCTTGCTTAACTAACCGAACTTTAAGTGTTATCTCTTGAGTGAGACCTGGGCCCTAACCTGGGACTTGTTGCCGTCGCAACAAGCTACGGTAGAGCGGACCAACCTTCTTGCATTATTCCCGATAGATCCGTCTTGGCCACCCCCACCTCCTATTACTGGCCCTCAATATATGCCCCAGTGGTGATGCCCAAGGTTCCCACCTTCTCCATCCGAACGACACCCAAGCAACCCCCACAATCGCGCTTAGCTTTCCTCGCTTCCCTTCTTGCTTCTTGGTCACCGGACTCATTCTCCTCCCATAAATAATTGCCGTGTGAGAAATTGATGGCAGGATACCCATCGATTTGAATGTAAATAGACTTTTGATAAGGGTGTCTTCCTAATTTCCTCTTGCCCGTTACCATTCATCTCCCTTTGTGTTATTCTTCGCCCTTTTCTTCCCTTGGAGTTCAGGCAAGACTTTGGTCTTACCCTGGTGCTCCCACTCCCCATATCCGTTTGTTATCCGCTGGGTTGGTATAATACTTGTCTTGTGTTCTGCGGGCAGTGGTGTGATAGTTATCCCCTTATAAGCAATTGGATAGGAATAAATGGTGCTTCAGGAAGCCCACCCTAAATCCGTAAGCCTCCGATTGGGCCTAAATTATCAACAACAATTCCCTTTCCCGACTATCTTTATCGCAGTCTGAATCTAGCCCTACTACGCGATATCGTCTACGGTACCGGTATAATGCAAGTATCCTACTGGACAACTAGCTGGGATCCCCAAATTATGTAGGTATCATAGAACCCTAACCCTAGCCCACCCAATTTCTTCCCTTTCAGTGAAGGGCAGGGCAGGGAGGGCTCATGAGGCGTGGGCTAGCCAAGCCAGATCATGGCAGTACGGGTGAATTCATATTCGGAGGGTGGGGGGTTATTTCAGAAATTATTTTTACGAACGAACATGCGGCTATGGATCGGCTGACCACTGCACGAATATTTGCACAGGATTGTGCAATATCAAGTGTAGCCCCGATACACCAAGTCAGTATTACAGTGGTACATACAAATCGACTTTAGTAGGGCCACTAGGCGCCTATGCATGAAACAACACCGTATCCTACCCCTTGTCTCACCGTACGATCGCAGGAGGAAATTTTCCCCGAAGAAGCGATATCGATAAACATGCCGGCGATCTTGATAGACACCGTCCTGCAGCCCATCGTATAACTGTTGGCTCAAGTACCGATATCAGCGATACTATTTAATGTAGTGCGAGGCTTGCAGTAAGAAGTAGGATAATGGGACTATGTGACAGGTGGTCCAGAATTTCCTCTCCCGGAAAACGGGCTAACTGCAACCAAAAAAAAAAGTCCCCCGAGACAACTAAAAAAAGAAAAAACACCAGTTCCCACGGCATATGGGGGAGGATCAGTACGCTAACCGCATCTAGGTCGGTGTTTGGCAAGGAAGCTTGATGCAAAATTCAACCCCTCTGGCAACGGAGGAGGTAACACAAAGCGAATTAAAAGTACTCATCAGATGATAGCTTGTAGTATGTCAAGTGTTTTTTTTTTTGACCGGGCGATGGACATATGCATGAAGCGTATCTCGTTGTGCGTCGGGTTAAGGCAAATAATATCAATGCAATAGAGTATCTCCTTTACCCCCTACTTTAGATACTCTTGTATATTTGGGGATTGAGCTTGGGAACCCCACCAAGATAGCCTTACAGTGGGGGATACCTTTGTCGGAGAGGCGGCTAAGAAGTGGGTTCCATTTATTTAGTAGGCGGTTGCTGAGCAGGAGATGCATAGTAGATTGGCTCTAGCTTCAAGAGCGAAGGGAAGAAATGACTGATATTAGCTCTCTAGTTCTATCTTATTTGAGAATTGTTAGGTCTGGGTTTATTCGTTCACATTCGTACTCGTCGGCTGTTAACATATTAGCTATGGAAATTTAGGAAACGATATAAATGTAGGTAACCATTCCAGTACGGCATCCTGTGAGTTTATTCAGTCAGATTATTTTTTTATACATGCTTTATAACAAAAGCTCCAGTCAAGCGGCGGTATTAGAAAAAATTAGTATAGTGCTGGTATGATATAGTGCCATGTTTTAAACTAACCCGTGATGCAGGGTTAGGTTGCAGTAATTAGAGACTTTGTGAAAAGACTCTAGATGTGAGGCAAATGCGGTTACGGGCGGCTAAACAGATTGATTGGATTCGACTCTGGATGCGGAATCGCGAAGTACCTTTTCATAATTCATCAAGACCACCACTGTGCCGGTACTTCCTTGGCATGAAGATGATTAGATGCTGGCTGCCAGCCACATCGCCCCGCTTTATTCAGCCCCATCCCCCAGAAAGCTTGTAAACTCCACCTTTGACCCTACATATTGCTCCACCATATATTCACGCAACCAGCCCTTTGGACCGAGTATCATGGAGCCAGAGTACAGCAAGCGCAATCCTGTAGAAGACAACGATGTCTCTGCGCCACTTTCGTCGGTTGCAGGGCGTGGGGAGACAGGGATATTACAGATGCTTTTGGAACTACTAGAGGACGTAGATCTGGGCCAGGTAAAGACTAAGTCTGGCCGAACGGTACTCTCATGGGCGGCTGAGCGCGGGTATGAGGCGTTAGTAAAGCTACTTTTGGGACGAGAGGACGTCAATCCCAATACGGCAGACACCGAAGATGGACGGACACCACTCTCGCTGGCGGCAGAACACGGACACGACGGGATAGTAAAGACACTTTTAGAAAGAAAGGATATCATTCCCGACAAGGCAGAAGTTACGACTGGCCGGACGCCACTCTCGTGGGCGGCCGAGCGCGGGCATGATGGGGCAGTGAAGATGCTTTTGGAGCGAAAGGACGTAAACCCCAACCAGCGAGCTACCGGATCCGGCTCTACGCCACTTTTATGGGCCGCCCAGCGAGGGCAAAGCGGGGCGGTAAGGCTGCTTTTAAAACGAAAAGACATCAATCTCGACCAGGCAGATACAGCGTCTGGCCGGACGCCGCTCTCTTGGGCGGCTGGGGACGGGCACGATGGGGTAGTGAAAGTGCTTTTGGAACGAGAGGACATCAACCCCAACAAGGGAGACACCACATCTGGCTCTACGCCACTCATCTGGGCCGCCTGGTGCGGGAAAATTGGGGCGGTAAACCTGCTTTTAGAGCGACAAGACATCAATCCCAACCAGGCAGACACCAAATATGGCCGAACGCCGCTCTCGTGGGCGGCTGGTCGCGGGCATGGCGGGGTAGTGAAGATGCTTTTGGAGCGAGAGGACATAAACCCCAACCAGGAAGATACCAGATCGGGCTCCGCGCCACTCTTGTGGGCCGCCTGGCGCGGGGAAACAGGAGTGGTAAAGCTGCTTTTAGAACGAGAAGACATCAATCCCGACCAGGCAGATACAGCGTCTGGCCGGACGCCGCTCTCGTGGGCGGCTGGGGACGGGCATGATGGCGTGGTGGGGGTCCTTTTGGAACGAGAGGACATCAACCCCAACAAGGGAGACACCGCATCTGGCTCTACGCCACTCATCTGGGCCGCCTGGTGCGGGAAAATTGGGGCGGTAGAGCTGCTCTTAGAGCGACAAGACATCAATCCCAGCCAGGTAGACACCAAATATGGCCGAACACCGCTCTCGTGGGCGGCTGAGCGCGGGCATCAAGCGGTAGTGAAAATGCTTTCAGATCGGATAAAGGGACACACATCACCCTCGTCGGCTCGCTCTAAAGGATACGACAGAGCCGTGCAAACCGTACCGGAACGGGACGATGCCAATTCCGATCGCTGGGCATCTCTCCCGCCCTCGGCTGGACATGGAGACCACTGTGTGCTGGAGATGCAATTCAGAGTTCATGATCCCAATCGCATCATCGCAGGCCTTGATGCCTGTCCCACGCCCCCACCCGGAGACTATGATGTAGGGTCGAGGGTAGTGGGCCCCGAGGATTCGGTTTCCAAGTCCGAGGGTAGTAACTTCTCAACCGAGCCATCCAGGCCCTTCCAAACCGCCTCCATCTGCCCAATAACGCCCCCCGCACCCTTCGAGGAGCACTGACATCCACCCCGGCAACACATGAGCAACTCTGTCGACTGTGGCCGACCGGTATTAGGTCATCGCTTCCTTCATTCGTTTTTAGCTTCCTCCGTTTTAACCCCTCCTCCTTCGTTACGAGACATATTCTCCTTCCATAAATACTTGCCGCGTGTGGGATTAGTATAAGAAATACCCTCGGCAATCTGGGTGTGAATAGACCTTGATAAGCCCTTTCCCGGTCCCTACTAGCTATTTGGTATTTGCCTGCTTTTGAGTTTTTTACGTTCTCCCCCTTTTGCTTCTCTTTTAGTTCTTAGTTCTATCGCCGGGTTTCTCGTTTTGATTCCTATTCTTTGTTAAGTTGCTATTTCATTTATCTTTTTCCTCCCGCGGATGGTGGTGTGCTTTAGTATAGTATGACCCGTTGCGCGCAATTGGGTAGGAATTTATGAGAAGCTTGAAGAGTCCTGTCCTAAATTCATAAGCGACTGATTTATCTCCTCCTAGTAATTCCTCTCACTACTACCGAGGATCGCCGGCAGCTCCCTTTGCCGTCAATCGCACTCTAATACATGCTCTACTACATACCATCAGGGGATACCCAAATTGTCGACATGCAACCCCGCCCCTAACCCACCGAATATGTTTTTGTTACGGGCGAGTAGTCGGTTAGTGTAATATGAAGACGATCAGGATGCCTTTCGTGCGGGTGATGTGGGCCAGTAAATCCAGACCCTGTAAACGTATGAAGCCGCGAGCCAACCCCGGTGGGGAACATACCCCGAAGGCAGCATCAGCTGCAGCCTACTGTACGTACAGTACAACGGGGGAATACCAAAAAAAAACAAAAAAAACACTAGAATTCCAATCTATCGACACCGGGGAAGCCTCGGGAGCTAGCGTACTGTACCATACTCTGCCTCAAACTCTAGCACACAATCACCGGGGGAGAAATCCCCCCGGTGTATTCCCTGTAAGAGCAATGTGTGGTTTGCATAGGCCGCCCTCGCGCAATTCAAGACTTGGCGGTGAGCCCGAATCCTGCCGATCAATATATCTGCTGACTAGGGCCAAAGGATACCCAATCTCAAAGCCTGAAACTGGGAAATAATTGAATGATTAAGGGGCGGTACAGGACTCCGGCTTTTCTCGAGGGCTTTTTTGGATAGTAAGATTTCACCTAGGCTAGATTCGTGATCTCTAGTGGAATGCATAAGCATGGGGTCCGGTACGACAACTGCAAGGAAGATTGATGTAGGATTCAAGGCCTAGAATTGCGGGGGGAAGGACGACAAAGGAAGAATGCAGATGCGGATTTGCCAACTAAATGGCTCTGGGAAGCTGCACTATATGGGGGATGTATAATACGAGGCGGTGCAGTAGCAATGGAGCTTGTACGGCGGTCATGAGGGAAGAGCAAGCTTGGGTGTAGATGTACAGTAAAAACTCGTTAAATCCAGTACCGGAGATCTCAACTGTACTTTACCGGTACAATACCACATCACCAAACTACAATGGCTTAGCCAATTTCAGAAAACCGGCACCTTCCTGGGAATGGTACGGAATTTGGTATGGGTTGAAAAATTTTCTCTTACCCCGGGGCAAAGTGCACCAATTTTCTGTGAGCAAAAGGGTAAACACGACCATCTACGAATGTCGTATTTGCGAGCAGTTCTTAATACCGCACGAGGCTAAGCCACCCAGCGCTATTGCGCATTTGGATAGGGTAGCGCGGTTGCTGTGGTGATAAGGACAGTTCAAGTTGCGACCGTCGTATCATAACAAAACCTCCCTATTCTCGCGGTGATATCAGTGAGGCTCCAATGGGTGGGTGCTTCCTTGGTATGAACAGTGATTGGATAGCAGCTGCCAAGAACAAGCCACATCGCCCCATTTTTCTTCAGCTCATCTCCGGGAGTCTCGAAAGACCCCCATTAACCCTCCATATTCCTCTGCCATTTCCGCACTCAACCAACACTTTAGACAATATATTATGGCCCATGCTACCCACATACATTCTGTCAGTATCGGCGACAACAATGCCAACTGCAGAAACATAACCGGTAGTTTCAACCATACGTTTATAAATCGGACGAGGATGCACAGATTATGCGATGGCTCTCTTCACTAGATCTGGATAGCCGACATCAAGTCGTGCGCAACAAGCGATTCGACAGCCAGGGGACCAGCCCTCGGAAATAAGCGAGTCCCGGGAGTGGAAGGGAGTCGAACCGGCAAGGCTTTCTTGTTTTGCTCCTGGAATTCGGGAGTGGGCCAGCCATATCCACGGCGAGTTCGTTCTTTGAAAGAAGCGAGTGCCATTTCCGGGGAGAAATTCTAATTCCTTAGTGATCGATAGGTCGTGCGATTAGGCGAAAATGATGAGATCCCCATTACATGCTTGTACTGTGACTTCCTTTCCTAGCAAGAGCAGACGCTATCGGGAATTATCCGGAGATACTATTAGGCAGGGAGGACAGGCCAGCGAAGATGAGTAATGATTTACAGGCGGATTTCGTGAGGATTGTCCCGGAAAAGAGGTTGGACGTGTGTAGCATGATTTGGCATTTCCCCTTTATTAGTAGTGAATACGGTGCTCACGGAAGATTGAGCAGATTCCTCCTAGTTTCGCTGGATATCAACGCTGGGCCGGGGGAGCGCACACTCCGTCCGGGAGGAAAGAAACTTGAACAGATGACGAGCGACAATGCACCGAGCGATGTCTACCTTGCGGCTCTCACCCAACAAGGCGCCGATGAGAAATCATAAACTACTGGTTTATCTCCTCCTAGTAGTCCCTCTCACTGCTGCGGAGAGATCACCGGCGGCTCCCTTTACCCTCAATCGCGCCCTAATACATGCTCTGCTACATACCATAGGGGGTGCCCAAATCGTTCACATTCAACACCAACCCCAGCCCACCGGATATCTTTTTATTACGGGCGAGTAGTCTACTAGAATCGCTTGAAGACGACGAGGGTGCTTTACGTCTGGGTGGCGTGGGCTAGTAAAGCCAAAGTCGGTGGGCGTATGAAGTTGTGCGTTGGTTTCCCCTGGTGGGGATTACCCTTCAAAGGCCATACTATAGATAGCCCAGGCCCAGCGCAACAGTGCGACATTTAAAAAAAAGAAAAAACAGTAGAATTTCAATTTATTGACTCTAGAGAAGCCTTAGGAGCTAGCGTACAATACTGTACTCTACCACGGGCCCTAGCACACTATACTTGGTGGAGAAAGCCCACACAGTGTAGTCCTTGCAATTAATGCGCAGACTACATGCCCCGCCCTCCAGCTATTCAAGACTTGGCTGTGAGACAGAATCCTACCGGTTAATATATATCCACTGACTTGGGCGAAAAAAACAGCCAACCTCAAAGGCTAAAATGGGAAACAACAAATGATTAAGGTGCGGTAGAGAACTCCGGTTTTTGTCCGCAGGACTTTTTTGGATGGTACGATTTTACCTAAGCTGGAATCGAACATCTCTAGAGTAAAAGATTTGTGATCATAGCGTCCGGTATGATAACTGCAAGGGATTTTATGCACAATTCGGGTGCTAAGATGGGGGGGGGTGGCGGCAAAGGAAGAATGCAGATGCGGGTTTACCAGCTGAATGGCTGTGGGTAGTTGTCAACTATATAGGGGATGTAGATATGATATGAGGCGATGCGGTAGCGATGGTGATTGCACGGCAGTCATGAGGGAAGAGCAAGCCTGGGTGCAGATGTACTATACGGCACCGTAAAAACTCGTTAAATCCACCATCGGGGATCTCAACTGCACCACACCACCAAACACAATAGGCTTAGCACAGCAGGTTAGCAAAATAACGAATCCCAGTCAATGATATCCAACAAGCTCTGCTTCTCCAGGCCATACCTCGTGTAGAAAACACCATTCTTTCCGGGGGTGTTTGGTCTCGGAGTGCGGACGCCAGGGGCCTGGTAACGGAGAATGGATTTAACGAGTTTCCGCGGCAGTAGATTTCGGACTACCGATACACCACACTGATACTGAATGTTTTCCTGTCGGCTAACGAGGGGGGGTCTCCAGAGCGAGCATCGGTGGTGAGTAGGCCCTATGGAACGACTTGTCCAGACAGCTACTGAGGTCGGTGGGGGGTGGTTAGCGGATGGTAGTGAGGCTCTACGCGATGGTCATGCTTTTCTTGGCAAACAGACAAAAATCAGCCGCGCCCCGAAACAGGAGTTAGAATAGATGAGTTAACTGGATAAGTAAAGGGATAATTCTCGTGTCTCATTCAATTTCTAATCTTCCTATATATTGTTATCCCTCAATGACATTTTGCGTCACAGCTAGGCCCCTCTGCCTAACTTCCTCGGCTCAACCTTTCAAACCCTAGCCATAATATTGCAATGGTGGCGGTGATTGGTGGTAACCACGAGGCTGGGCCATTATGGCTGCGATTTCAGGGGGGCTCCGGTGATTGGACAGCAACCGCCACAGAACAAGCCACATCGCCCCTCTTCTTCGGATGTTCTGAAAAGTGCTCCATCAACCCTCCACATTTCTCTGCCCTTTCTATACTCAATCAACACTTTAGGCGAAATATTGTGGCCCGCACTACACACATACATTCAGTCAACATCGGTGACAACAATGCCAACTACGCAAACATAACGGATAGTTTCAACCATACCGTTTGTAAACCGGCCGAGGGTACACAGATTATGCGATGGCTCTCTTCACTAGAACCGGATAGCCGACATCAAGGCGTGCGCAACGAGCGATTCCACGGTTGGGGGCTGGTTTTTGGAAAGAAGCGAGTTTCGGGGGTGGAGGGGAGTCAAGGGTGGAGCTAGTAGGGCTATCTTATTTTACTCTAGGAATTCGGGAGTGGGAAAGCCATATGGTATATGAGGTGAGTTAGCCCTTTGAGGGAAGTGCGTATCACTGACGGGGAGAAATTCTAATTCCCTGATGATCGACAGGTTGTGCGATTACCGTAGGCGAAGAATGGGGACATCCCATTACATGCTTGTAATTGTACTATGGCTTCCTTGCTCAACAGGGGCAAGCGATATCGGGAATTATCCGGAGATGAGGCTGGGTAGGGATGACCAGTCAGAGGGGATGAGTGATGATTTACGGTCGGATTTTGTGAGGATTACTTCGGAAAAGATGTCGGATGTGTGCATGATTTGGCATTTCCCCTCTATCGGCAGCGAATACTCACGAACGATTTTGCAGATCCTCCTAATTTCGCCGGACATCAACGCTAGGCCGGGGAGGTCACATTTCGTCGGAGAGGAAAGAAACTTGAACAGGTGACGAGAGGCAATGCACTAAGCGAGGCCTACATGGCGACTCCCACCCAATTGAAGGCACGGAAGGGAAATCTGAATGACGGTGGTGTCAAAGGTTTTGGGTTTGGGGCGGTGGTTGCGGGAGGAGGAGCTGACATGTCCTAGTAGTGGAAATAAGACCTGCATATCGAGATCCGGAAAACGTTCCTGCGCTAAAGACACTCCTATCATCTCGTTTGGATCATGTCAAGGTCAAGGCGTCTTGCCTATAGTCCCACCAGTGCACTTTACTCTGCAAGAGCATCTCTCCGGCAAATGTCGAATTATTCGTATCCGCCTCGTGCCTCGGTTGCCTTAGTTTTACCCAGGCTCATTTTAACTCTAATCCGGTATTGCAGACCACCACGACTTAAAAAAGACTAAACCTCCAAAAACACTACGATACCATGGCCACAGCGAGCAGCAGCGTTCGGGAGCCCTCCGGCGTGGTCACTCGGGACTTCCGTCCAATACCAGCGCACCCCCGGCAGTGTCACCCCGATGCGAAGGAAAATACAAATATATCCAGCTATCTCCTAGATTGTAGGACTGACTTAGCTAGGATGAAATATGTCGAATCACCATCTACCAGACAACTGGGACATCAAGATCCAGGTGATGATGGCAAGGGCCATAATAGAGCATTTATTAGTGCTACTAACTATTATGGAGGAGAGTCTCAGGTGCATCCGTAGGAAATAAGATTAAGACAGCCACTAGCTCACTTTCTTCAATTGACACTATTCTATTGCTTTGCTTTCGGCTTCTTCTATGCTACCTTCACCACACAATGCCCTCAACGCCAGGGAAATTCCTATCACCGAATATAGTAGAAACTAAAATAAACGAGAAATGTGCTATATCATTAGACTTGCCTCCTCTGGTGATGTATGATGTTTTTTTTGCTTTTATATGTCTTTCAGAGCGGCTGGGCAGCTCCTTTTTTGCAGCGTTTTTCGCCCCTTTTCCAAAGCAGGGAAGTTTGGGCTACATACCGGTAGCAAATTGTTCGGTTATTTTAATTTTTAAGGTAGAGCCCGATATCTTGCCCAGGGGGTTAGCCTTCCGGATTAATTATCTGGGGCTGGGTCCTGGACGTTATCGGTGACGGTAACGGGGTGTGTGTAATTACCGGGGAATAGTGTCCCCTATTAGATCATGACATGTTTTGTGCGACCGATATATCGGGACTCGCGGGGGCCAGCTTAGCAGCAATCAACCTATTGGGAACAGTGAACTGCCGGATGTATGACGGCGGCTTAAGGGACCGCGATTTCTAGGAATAATGTAGTGATAGCAATCCACTGTGCTGGAGTTTGGCGAGCTTGGGTTGCATCATCTGGGCCAAGAGAGTGATGCCGGTGTGTGCATAGTGAGAGGTTTAGGCGAGGTTGTAGATGAGTGTGTGACGGGCGACTGTACTCGAGCACGGTACGAGTAGAAGCGCGCCCTGGTTCTTCCCAAGAATTTTGTTGTTGCTAACCTAGTCTTGTTTTCGCCATGCAGGGGGATCGCAAGCGGTTCAATATTGTGGTAGGCCCGGCGCTCCGGGGCAAAGTGATGGGAAATAATTTTAAAAATTCCCTGGCCCGGCTCTACAGATTTCGGTTATGATGAAAAAGTCGCTCTGGAATACTGGTAAATTCAATCTACGGTCCCGGTAATCACAGCACTTAGTGTCCAACTCAACTGGTGGAGTCTCACTAAGCTAGCGAGGCTCTCCACACATTACCCCTGACTCGCTGTAATCTAGAGTTCATGAACGTGAGCATTTAACAGAATCTCTTTTTAAAATGTCCTATCTCTCTATTATAGCTTGATATATTTAGATGGGGAGCCTGAATCTGTTCCTTGTTTTATTAGAATTCGCACTTGTTGGCTATGAACTACTGGCGTATGGGTTAGACATCAGAGGCATTCAGCCTCGGAGTTGAAAAATGGTTATGCAGGTGAAAAACATTGGCGTGTGTAACGGCTGTTTGCATACAAAACTGATCAACAGGAAACTTGGCACTCGAAAAAGGCTCTTTCAACCCAGGGCTGAATGACTCTATTGCCAACACATCCGTCGAGTGGCCCCACCATGCACGGCAGTGTCTACTCGAGTATGCTCGCGCCTCGCAGCTCAGCACCGGGTCTTACGGCAATTCGAGGCGGACTGGGTAGCGGCAATTTCTCAAGATCTCCAACGTGTTATTTCCTTGGCGTGGGAATGATTGGGCGGTAGTTGCCATACAAGAATCTAGATAAGAAAACCCCTCCCCGGATTCTCCCAGAGGAAGATTTTGCAAACTCCTCCCTTGTCCCTACATATTTCTCTATAATTTCTACACTCAATCGAATTTTTGGACAAAACACCATGTCTCAAACTTCAGATTCGCACACCGTCAAATTCGGTGACGGTAATATCAACAGCGGCAACATAACAGATAGTTTCAACACCACCGTCAACCTATCCGACGAGGATGCCAAGATTTTGTGCTGGCTCTCCCCACTCGAGCCAGATAACCGACATCACGGCGTGCGCACCAACCGATTTGAAGGTGTCGGGGATTGGCTTTTGGAAACTAGCGAGTTTCGGGGGTGGAGGGGAAGTGAGGGCGGAGCCGATAAGGCTGTCTTGTTTTGCTCCGGGAATCCGGGAGTCGGCAAGACATATCTGAGGTAAGTGGCGGAATTATTTTAAAGAAGCGAATATCACTAACGGGCAGAGATACTAGTTCCCTGGTAATCGACAAGCTCCGCGATCAAGCAAGGGAGGAAGATATGGCGGTTGCATGGTTGTATTGCGACTACCTTGCACAGAAAGAGCAGACAGTCATCAACATGATGGGAGCGATTTGGAAGCAGCTAGTGGGCAGGAGGGGGATCTCGGACGATATACAGGAGGCATTTAAGGAAGGGAGAAGGCCACTGCTTCCTGATCTAAAGCGAATGTTGGGGATCGCGATTGCTTCGTTGCCACAAGTTTTCATCTGCATCGACGCACTCGACGAATGCTTACCGAAGGACCTCCCCAAGCTGCTTGAGTCACTAAGAGATATTGTTCAAGAGTCCCCTCAGGCAAGAATATTCCTTACCGGGAGGCCCCATGTCAAGGAATCTATTCAAAGATATTTCGCTAGGGCGGTTGTGATACCCGTCAGCCCTAACCAGGATGATATCCGGAATTATCTGGAGATGAGGTTAGATAGTGATGACGAGCCAGAGGCGATGAGCCCCGATTTACGGGCGGAGATAGTGAGAATTATTCTGGATGAGATGTCTGGAATGTGCGTAGGAACACCTAGTATTTACCACCTATCAGCGATGAATACTTACCAACGATTATTTACAGATTCCTCCTTGTTTCGCTAAACATCGATGCTATTCTAGGGGGGGTGACAATCGGTCAGAGAAGGAAAAAACTCGAAGAGATGATGCGAGGCAATGGGCTGAGCGATGCCTACACAGCAACCCTAACCCGGCTAAAGGCACAGAAGGGAGATAAACAAGGACTCGGACTGAAGGTACTGATGTGGGTGCTATATTCGGAACGGCCGCTACGGGCCGCGGAGCTCTGCCACGCATTGGGAGTTGAAGTGGGATCTACCGATCTAGATCTCGAATGCGTTCCTTCGTTGCGGACAGTCCTGTCATCTTGTCTGGGTCTTGTCACGGTCGAAGCGTCTTCTTCCACTCTCCGACTAGTACACTTTACGCTGCAAGAGCATCTCTTGCGTGATCCGGCCCTATTCTATAATCCCCACTCGACAATTGCGGAGGCTTGCTTGACATACCTCAATTCCACACGTGTCTGTGATATTTCGCCAACCGTTGACCTGGCCCCACCAGAAATGCCCCTTTTAGAATATGCCTCTCTTTACTGGGGGAATCACGCAAAAAGGGGGATTACGGAAAACATAAAAATACTTGCACTGAGGCTTCTCGGTGGATTTGACGAGCATATATGTGCACGGCTACTGTTGTTGCACTATTATGAAGCCCGAGGCGAAAGCCATTGGTTCCGCCAGCTAGGAGGATCTACAGGATTTACTGGACTCCATGGGGTAGCATTTTTAGGGGTTGTGGAGATGGTTCTAGCTGTACTAAAGATGAAAGAATGGGACATTAATGCTGCTGATTGCATGGGGAGAACTCCTCTCACGTGGGCGGCTAGAAGGGGATATGAGGAGGTAGTAAAGATGCTTTTAAAACGAGGGGACGTCAATCCCAACCAGGCCGACACCGATTGGGGCCAAACGCCGCTCTGGCTGGCTTGTTTCTACGGGCACGAGGGAGTGTTAAAGCTTCTTTTGGAACGAGAGGACGTCAATCCCAACCAGGCAGACACCGGGTATGGCGGAACGCCGCTCTGGCTGGCTTGTTTCTACGGGCACGAGGGAGTGGTAAAGCTTCTTTTGGAACGAGGGGACGTCAATCCCAACCAGGCAGACACCAAGTATGGCCGAACGCCGCTCGGGCAGGCTTGTTCCGAAGGGCGCGAGGGAGTGGTAAAGCTTCTTTTGGAACGAGAGGACGTCAATCCCAACCAGGCAGACACCAAGTATGGCCGAACGCCGCTCTGGCTGGCTTGTTACTGCGAGCACGAGGGAGTGGTAAAGCTTCTTTTGGATCGAGAGGACGTCAATCCCAACCAGACAGACACCGGAGATAACCAAACGCCGCTCTGGCAGGCTTGTTTTGACGGGCACGAGGGAGTGGTAAAGCTTCTTTTGGAACGAGGGGACGTCAATCCCAACCAGTCAGACACCAAATATGGCCGAACACCGTTCTCGCAGGCTTGTCACCGCGGGCACGAGGGATTGGTAAAACTTCTTTTGGAACGAGGGGACATCATTCCCAACCAGGCTGACATCGAATATGGCGCGGCGCCATTCTTGTTAGCGGCCCGGGGCGGGCATAAGGGGGTAGTACAGATGCTTTTGCAGCGACAGGATATCAATCCTGACCATCCAGGCACCAAATATGGCCGAACACCGCTCTCGTGGGCTGCTTACCTCGGTAAGCAGGAGGTAGTGAAGATGCTTTTGGAACGACAGGATGTCAATCCCAACAAGGCAGACACCGAATCTGGCGCGACGCCGCTCCTGCTTGCAGTTGAGAGCAGGCACGAGGAGATAATAAAAATGCTTTTGGAACGAGAGGACATCGATCCCAACCGGCCAGACACCGAATATGGCGCGACGCCATTCTTGTTGGCGGCCCGGGGCGGGTATAAGGGGATTGTACAGATGCTTTTGCAGCGACAAGATATGAATCCTGATCACCCAGACACTAAGTTTGGCGGAACGCCACTAGAGTGGGCGGCTGTGGGCGGGCACGAGGATGTAGTTAAGGCAATTTTAGAACGGAGCGCTATCCCCCCTGCCATGCCAGATAACCTAAACCAAACACCACAGTTATTGGCTTCCTCCCAAGGCCATGATGCAGTTGTGAGGCTCCTTGCGGAACAGGGCAATCCCAATTCCGAAGCAGAAAGTCGCGCTGGCCAGACACCCCCCCATTCATCTGCTCGGGCTGGGGGTGAATGTGTGGTGGAGATGCAATTTACTATTGGTCCCAACACCGACCCCGCGGATCGTATTGGCCAACCCGCACTCCTATCACCAGGCTCACATGGGCGGGAACAGGTATTGGACCCCAAAAACTCTGGTTCTATGTCCCACGATAGTGACCCCCCAGCAACCGAACCTCTCAATCTCCCTCAGCCTTCCTCTCTGGGGCCTCTAAAATTCTCGTCTCCTGTGGTCGGCCGTTATTGGATCATCGCCACTTTCATTTGTCTTCTGGCTCTCTTCGTTTACTTACCTCCCTCTTCATTACTAGACCCATTCTCCTTGCAGAAGTAATTGCCGTGTGAGCAATTGGTGTAGGCGGGACCTTCATAGATTTGGATGTAAATAGGATTTGATAAGGGTATTTTTTTTCTAATTTCTTCCTGCTATTTACTACATATTATCTATACTTTTTGTTGTGTTTCTTCGCCTTTCCTCCCCCCCGACCTCCTATTAGATTTAGTTCTATTGTAGTTTCCTCGCTCTTCATTCTTGCTATTCTATTATTTGTTGAGCTGGTATCTGCCTCGTGTTTTCTAGGGGGGGTGGTATATAGTACAATATGACCTGTTTTACGCAATTAAGTAGGAATAGATGGCATTCTTGGAGAAGCCCGTCCTAATTTCGTGAGCGGTCGGGTTATGTCCGCCCGGTTGTTCCCCTAGCAGGGGCGAAGGGACCACCAGCGATTCCCTTTCCAGACCATCATATCCCGAATCAAGTTCTGCTGCCCACCTACCATCCCTAGAGGTCCCCTGAGCATTGATCCAGAACCCTAACCCTAGGGCTCCGGGTATCTTTTGAATTGCTCGAATGGCCTGTTATCATTAGCAAGAGGGGCGGGATGAGATTGGCTGTGTAGGCTAGTTACACTAGATTCCGTGAAGTGTTTAATATAAATTATTATTTTTCCAGGAATTTTGTGAATTGAGTGAGATCGTGTGTGTGCTGACATGTGGGGATATTTGTGGAGTCAACTATTATGTTTAATCCTAGCACAACATAGAGATCTTACAAAAACCGAAAACCCCCTGACAATTCACCAAATGTAAAACGATTGTTAGGAGGGAGCGTATAGTGCTATTCTACTCGCTACTCTAGGGTACTAATCTCTCTTGAGGCGGGGGGCCCTCCGGCGCAGCCGGTGTAATCATACTTGTATCAACCTGGAGCCCGTATTTAGCCACACCCGGAATTTGACACAAAATCGCGACTTTAACCCAAGTCCAGACTTTAAGCTCGGTGGTAGTGGACTCGCGCCAGAACTAGATTTTCTTCTTCGGCTAGAGTAGAAATTTTAATTGGCCTTCAAGAACAAAGTCATACTTAGCCCGGAAAAAAAGGTTTTTTGAAAATTACTATGATGTAAGAGTATTCCCTCCGCCTTACCCCCCCCCCTCCCTCCCGCAAGATTTTCTTCTACGGAAAGAGTTGAGATTTAATGACTGTTTATCTAAAACCGGCGACCTTGGTATTATAGGTCGAAAGTTCAGACTTTCAAGGGGTTGGGCTTTGGCCCTTAAGTCGGGACTTGAAATGCAATTGGCTGGTCCAACCTGAGCAGGGTATATCCGACAGTGATAGGCGTGCTAGGCTCTCCTCTTGTGATTCGAGACTTGACGGTAGGGTCGAATCCTGCCAGTCGGTTTATTCTCTCACAGCGATGAGTAGGTACTAAATTGCAGAGTATCAGATTGCAAATAATAATTGAATGATTTGGGTGAAGTAAAGTTTCGGAGCCTAAAGAAAGCACAAAAGAATGAAAGAAGAAAAAATCCAACCTTAACGGGCTCTAAGCGAGGCAGAAGGTGGAAGAATGGCTGACTAGTTTGCTGCTACCCCCCCCCCCTTCCAGCTAAGGACAGGCCAGGAGATATTTCTCCCCTTCTAACAGCCCCGAAAAACTCTCAGAACTCAATGAAATCTAAAGAAATATACTAAACTTACAAATCCCTATCCCTAGCAATCTCAAGAAACCTAGAACCATCTTATCACGATCCCCCGTGATTCCTAGCGCCTATTCCCCGCCGGTGTGCCGACCCCCTATGCCTAGCGGCCTGGAATGTGAAAACAACAACGCACTAAATTTCCTGGGCGCCTTCCGTAGCTGTCGCACACCATGCGCAATGCCGCGTTATCGTTGTCAAGCTTTCCGCAAGCAAGAGGCTGATGAAAATGGTGCCGCTCGCCATACTCACGATACTCCCTTTGTTCAGATAGCTTCGGATATGCGCTGAGGATTCGGGTATATGGGTCCGGCATTGGGCATGGTCTTCGGAGACTCGCTCTGGTTTTGGGTAAACGGTTCGGCTTTGGGCATTTGGTTTGTGCGTTCGGGGAAGCATTGCGAATGCAGGAATACGCTATAGTTTTGGGATCGTGCAGCGTTTGGGAAAGTCGGGAGAGAAGCGGAAGCACTGTAAGGTCAGCGTGGGGGAGCTGGAAGCCCGGAGGTGGGAAAGTGTTTGTTTTCCTTTTAGTTAGCCGGGGGTGCTCACGGGGGAAGAGAGAGACTCACATGGAGTGGTGTGGTGCCTCATTGATGGATATGATGACTTTGTGATTGATACACACTCCTGTGATCGCCCTTAGTGAGTTAGTTAGAGGGTAGAGCAGTCGAGCATGGTGGAGTAGTTGAGCGAGAGACTGGTTGTTGTGAGGTGAAAAGTTTTTTCCCCGCTCCTGAGTGTGATCGTTTAGGTGTGAGTTCCTTGGCGTTTATCTTTTTGTTTCGTTGCCGCGATACTATCGTTTCGCCGTGTATCATCTCGTCCGAGTCGGGAAGAGGCAAGGAGAAAGTTGTAGCCAAATAGGCGAGGTTCTTTAGGGGTAGGATCATCACAAAATATTCGCCGTAGAGCGCGTTTTCGAGAATTTTTGCCAATGATAATTTGTCAAAAATCTTAAGAATAAGCGAGTCAGGGAAGTACGGAGTAGGGGGGATTGTGAAAATTGAGTCCTTCTAGCGGTGGGGAGTCTCCTCGGTTAGCTCTGCTTGGATACCACATTCCCTCAATGGCACAAGTGGCGCAGGGCATCGAGATCTGTAAATTTATCCTGTTTGAGAGAAACCAGCTTTCCGGTTGCGATAGGGAGGTGCCAGCGTATATAGGGGGCTCCATGCTATGACACCCACAGCGCCACGAGTACCGAATAATCCAGCAAAAGTCAGATTGGAGCTCAAGCGAATCAAAGTTTAAACTAAGGCAACCGAGCCAGGAGCATGGCACGAAGAACGACAGATCGCCACAGTTTCCCGCAGTTTAAACATGCCGGTAAATGAGCACTCAAGTGGGCGGTGGTGGTTGGGCCGGGTGCGGGAAGATTGGCACGAGCGTCAATCCGACTTTTCCCGGATGGTACGGTATCGGCTGCCTGCGTGGAGAGAGAGAGCATTATTACAGTACTCGAATAATATTCAGTTCTTTTTTTTGAAATAGTTTGCGGAAGTTTGCACTCGGACAGTACACTACGGTGAACTACGTGCTCATACCCAAACATGTGTCTGTGGTAGTGTTGTTGCTGGTGAAAATGTACAATAGAACCGAGCATCGCAGGTGATGGTACATCCTCACTGGCCATAACTCTGCCACAGATACTTGTACTCTTACACATTGGGGTATGATACCGGTATGAGAATTAAGTGAACAGTAGTGTGCGCCCTGCCTCCTTAATCAAGGCAGCATGACTACCGAATTTATACAAGTAAAAAAATACCTGATTCTCGGCGACATGGAGGCACAAGGCATGAGCAATTTCGGGAATCTCACCATTGAGATGTTTCGCTTCCGACTAGAGCTTTGCGTATTGCAGTGGGGGATTTTGTCTACATCCAGTTCCTTGTTTTATTCTTATTCGCACTCTTTGACTATGAGCCTCAGGTATGGGTGGGACGAGGGTTCGGTACTTGGCGGTCGATAAAGTATTCGGTTGCCTTGGCGCTAAGACATACCAAATATCTGGATCTTGGCGCCAAGGTATCCGAATACTTTATGAATCGCCAAGTATTGTCCATGGGTAAAATTAACCGCTCACGAAGAAGTGACAGGAAAAACTTCGGCGGTGGCAATAGCACTCCCCCCACAAATCCCACTAGCGGTATCATGAAAACCAAAAAAAACAAAAAAAACACCGCCTGCTACAGGTGGTACAGGTATGGTGGAATCGATCGGGAGTGAGGGGGCGGGGTTGTGGTGGAACGGGGAGCGCCAAATGTTCGGCTACTTTTGCTAACGTGCAATACAAGTACAAGTACATAGTAAAACATAGTAAAATACAGTAGAAATTGATCCAGAGAGATTTCTTCGGGCAGGTTTGGAAGTGCCGGTAATGAGGAGGACTGCGTTGCGGTCGATGGTTGGCCGAGGTTAGTTTTGTCCACAGACCATATCACAAACACTTCCGTCGAGCTGCAGTATGATGGCTAGATCATGCTGTACGAGAGGGTGGGGGAAGGGCCTGGTGAACGTGGCTCACAGAATTTCTATGTCAGTTGCCGCCAAGAATTCGCCAGACTTACCGCTACCCCTTCTTAGACTGTGTGCCTTACGAGTGTGCCTGCACAGCATTGCACAGCATTGCGCGTAAACTGGTGACACCGGGCAGGAGCTGGAACCTTGAAATAAGAAGCGGCTGAGGTGAAACTTACGATCGCATCAAAATAAAAGCCCTGAAAATATTAGTCCTGGCTACAAAGAGTTAGCCTATTTCTTTTTATGGTGATATCGAGACAAAACTAGGATATCCCCAGTTTATGCGGTAGCACAACATTTGCAGTAGTCTAATCTCTCAGGCGGAGTCAGGTCATCATGGTAATTTACATAGCCTCCAATGTGTTCGGATTTCCGCGCCGTGAAAATCACTGGGTGGTTGTTGCCACAGAACAAACTAGATAACCCCTCTTTTGTCCAGCTCCGTAAACAGGAACCTCCCAACTCCCACATTAATGCTCCATATTTCTCTACCGTCTCAATTACACACAATCGACAT
>Ga0307513_10003724_pt1 | contig 20611 bp, 22 predicted proteins | sample 15_EM_MG_FD_202174 | JGI IMG/M metagenome (GOLD analysis project Ga0307513, IMG submission 202174) | Populus trichocarpa ectomycorrhiza microbial communities from riparian zone in the Pacific Northwest, United States - 15_EM | ecosystem: Host-associated > Plants > Roots > Unclassified | place...
TTGTACCAACTCATGTCTACCGGTAGTATACTAAGTATACTGGCCTATCCTCAATATGGTTACCACTTGGTATGCCATACGGGCTTGAGTCTAGTCCACTGTAGCTACCTATCTGTAGGGTCGTTACCTGAAGCTGTACACTTAAGATGGCAGTTCCCATATTGAGTTTCCGGCTTCAACTCGGCCGCGGGAGTAATATACGATCTGCGGGCGTTTAAGGGAATATTTTAAATAGCTTGAATTGAGTAGGCGGCCGAGTTGAAGCCGGTGACTTATGGGAGATATTCCCTTAGAAAGGGTCCAGCTTCAACTGGGCCGCTTGAGTTATGCGGATGATTAATAATACCAATTTATTCTCTCCTGTGACGAAGCCAACCAAAGTAGGGGGTCTCCATGGCGGCCGCGCCGGGCGTCTTGTGAATAGTAAGGGAATTATGGAAGTGACAGTAGGGCGCAGGCTAAGAATGGCGCAACGTAGGATGTCAGCGGATGGGAGCGGACAGATCTAGGTCGCTAGAGGTCACAGGGGATCAGGGAGGGCCGCCGGACGCGCGCAGTTGGTAAGAGTAGGCAGGAGGCCTGTAGACGAGAAGATAAGGGGGCGGATACAACAAGAAGGCGCTGGGAGGGAGTCGGGTCGCAAGGAGCGCGTTGGACCCTTTGGAGGGAAAGTGGGGCGTCCAGGCGCACCAGACGCAAGAGATGAAAGTCAAAGAGGGCTCAGGAGATCCAGAAGGAGGGGAGGCAAAGAGCGGACTGGCATCGTCCGGACGCAGGCTGGAGACATCTGGTGACAAAGGTTTTTTCGCTGATGTAGATTGTTTATAGTTTTGTTCACACCCTAGCTAGCGCTCCACGCAATCCCTTGTACTTTAATAACAAATACATGAAGAAAAAAAAAAGGAAAGAAAAAAAGGCCCCCTATTTCCTTAATGTTTACGCTACCTGGTATTTCTTTCACGACTCCTATACTTCAGAATATAAGGTCTTCTATTCTGATAACCAAGATCCACACCAAGAACCCACGAACCATGACCCTGATCTGCCATTACGCGATCAGCCTTGACCTGAGATTGTCATCTCCAAACCCTCACGCTAAACGACTGTTATCGTTTAGGACCTTCCTGTTATTGTGTGCCTTGGACTAAGGTCCAGTGCCAAGACCCCGTTACACAACATCGCGTCTAACAAGGATCCATCCCACACAACACCATGTCTTGACGTGTCGAACTTCCGACTGCTGCATTAACTGCCTTGACCGAATTGTCGGCCGTTACCAACGATCAGTTTGATCAACTACCCGAAGATCAAATTAGACAGCAGCTCCGCACTGCCTGCGATCTTCCTACTTCACTCAATGGGCTCCCGGCACTCCCTTCCATTTCCCCACAAGGCACCCCTCCACTGCTCAAACAAAGCCCTCGCTTCCAACAGCTACAACAACGCGTTCAAAATCCAAACAATGCAAGAGAAACGCTTGCTGAAGAACGAGATGCACTTACCGAAGAACGCTATGCGTTGCTTGCAGATGGACAAGGACCGGAGGCAAGGTACAGAGCCATTGAGATTGACCTAGAGTGTGACAGAGCCACCATAGTTACCCTTAACACCGCGATGACCAACACGAACCCTGCCCTGACAACTGCAACTGCTGCACTTGAAAACGCAGGGGGACCCGCTCCGCCAGCAGGTGAACGACCCCTTAAGCGAGAATCAATTCCCAAGCCACCGGAGTTCGATGGATCCCAAGACCAACTTCACCTCTTCATTGCACAATTACGTACCAAGTTCCTCGGAGATGCCCACAAGTTTGTGGAAGTCCAAAATTGGTTGGCATATGCTGTTGGGTTCCTGAAAGGGAAAGCTTACGAACAAATCCTTCCACTTATTGATGAAGCAAACATTAATATAGCTAGTGTTGAAGCCCTGATCACCCTACTTGAGAACGCCTTCGGTGACCCTGATAGGGTTCGTACCACGGAAGGGAATCTACAAAGCCTGCGTCAGAAGAACCGTAACTTCTCTGACTACTTAGCGGATTTCCAACGATATGCTGCCGAGGTATCTTGGAACGATGCTGCTAAGCGAACCTCATTGTACGAAGGATTAAGCGCCGAACTCAAGGACGCTCTGGTAACCCTGGACACCCCCGACGAACTTGACCAATATATAATATTCGTCACACGTGTGGATAACAAGATCCGTGCCCGCCCAGTGAAACAAAAGGTATCATCTTCTACATGGCGATCACCTACGACAACCACGACAACGACACCAAAACCGGCTGCTCCTCCTACGACTACCACCACCACTAGAGGTACTCAAGCGGGCCCCATGGACCTTTCAGCTGGACGACGCCGCCTATCCCATGCGCAACGTGAAGATCGCATGTGACGCGGCCAAGGCTTCTCCTGCGGGGGAGCAAACCACATCGCTCAACAATGTCCGAACAGACATAGTCACCTCAGAGCCAATGCTGCTGCCATTCGTGCACCTCCGGAAGTGGTTCCTGAAGACTCTCGTCCTGAGTCCAAACACTGGGAAAACTAACTGTCCAACGTACAGTCCAAGGCGCTGTCATGGGACAAGAATTCCCTTCTTCGTTGCTTTCCTTATCCGGTTTATCTCTTGACGACATGGAGAATAGGGTTGAAGCTAATCATCTGGTAATGGCATGTACGATTGTTGACAACCATAACGAGATTAGATCTCATACTCTAATAGACTCGGGAGCAACTGGATACGCATTCATCAACAAGGCTTTCGCCGAGCGCCATAACTTTTCTTTGTTTGAACTTAAAGAACCACGACCTTGGACGGTCATTGACGGACAGCCTGTGAGTTCTGGAGCAATTACTCAGATCATCAAGATCGGGTTGTCGATTAACAACCACCATGAAATGATTCCTGCTTTCGTTACCACGCTTGGGGGATACCATCTAACACTCGGTATACCCTGGTTAAACCACCACGATGTCAAGATTGACTTCGCTTCTAACTCCCTTACTTTTGAATATGAATATTGTTTGAAGAACTGTGTTAATGACATTATGATAGCCTACGGAATCGAGGAAGAGTTACCACATTTCCTACGGGCTTATGCTGCACAATGTGCTCTCAGACATTTGGTCCTCGACAAGGACGAAGTACTTGAGATACTCCTCAAACACTACCACGAATTCCTTCCCTTATTCCTCGAGAAAACAGAAGATCAATGTGAACTACCACCTCACGGAAGGTTTGATCATGAGATACCACAGCGTCTGGGATTTGTCCCTCCCTTCGGACGAATATACGGTCTTAGACCCCCTGGGCTATGAGCCTTATACGAATGGCTAGACGAAAATCTGGATAAGAAATTCATCCGCGAATCATCCTCCCCTGCTGCTTCTCCGATCTGGTTTGTTAAGAAAAAAGAAGGTTCGCTACACTTGTGTGTTGACAAAAGGGGACTTAACGAGGGAACAATCACAAACCGTTACCCTTTGCCGTGGGTCAAAGAAACCTTTATGCAACTTTCACGAGGAAAGATATTCACTAAACTGGATATCCGCGGAGCCTACAACTTGATCCGCACGAGAGCAGATGAAGAGTGGAAAACAGCCTTTCGTACACGATACGGGCTTTTTGAATCCCTCGTCATGCCCTTTGGGCTTACCAATGCCCCCGCTAGCTTTCAAGCGTACATCAATGACGCGCTACGCCCATTTCTGGATAGGTTTTGTACAGCATACCGTGACCATATCTTGATATACTCTGAAACCGAGGAACACCATATCAAACACGTCCAACAAATCCTGGAAGCTTTAACGAAAGCTGGACTGCAGGGAAAACCTCAGAAATGCGAATTTCAGACCTACAATGTCGAGTATCTTGGTTTCATCATCACCACGGAAGGCCTACGAATGGATCCCGCGAAGATCACCACGATCATTCAATGGCCTATCCCTAAGAAGTTACGTGATGTCCGCTTCTTCGTAGGATTTGGAAACTTCTATAGGCGCTGTATCCAAGACTATTCACATCTGGCTAGGCCACTAACCCAATTAACCAAAAATGGGACACCATTCGTCTAGTCGGAGCTTTCTCAAGCCACATGCGAAAGATTGAAGAAAGCCTTTACTATGGCCCCAATCGTGATTCATTTTGATTTCGACAAAGAGATAGTGGTGGAAACCGAGGCTTCCTATGTCGGCTCTGCTGGGATACTATCCCAACCGGGACCTGACGGGCTTTTACATCCGATTGCATTCTTTTCAAAGAAACACACCCAGGCTGAATGTAACTACGATAATTATGACACAGAGTTGATGGCCATGGTACGCGCTTTTGACGAATGGCGAGCTTACTTAGTCGGACGACCTGTGACGGTGTAACCACCCTATAGATAGGTAGCTACAGTTGACGAAACTCAAGCCCACATGGTATACCAAGAGGTAACCAGAGTGAGGGTAGACCAGTAGACTTAGTATACTAACGGTAGACATGAGTTGGTACAAGTGTCTACAAAGTGACTTAGTGACATCGGGTTAGAGAGGGTAACCTAGGTAGGCCAAAGTTACCCTGCTAGGCAGGGTAACCTTCGGAGGACATGTTCGCGTAAAGTTAATGAAACATAGTCAACGTTGCACGGGTCTCCGGGGTAACATTATATTGGTCGCGCGGACTCCCGAAGAGAATAAAGGCATAATAGGGTAAAGTTACCCTACCTTGGAAACAGAATTACCTAACCTTAGGGACCCAGTTACCCTACTGAGGTACTCCAGTTACCCTACCTTCACCGATAAAGTCATCTGCGGACTTAGGGGGAAGTTATCCCACCTTAGTAGGGCTGTTAGATGTTCATAGGGCCGGTTCGTATGGTACGAAACGGATTACTGACGGTGCAGGAGTGGTCTGAACCTCCTGTAACTTTCAGGGGATATTCCTAACACCCCCCTGCGGCCCCAGCGTTGGTACGGCGCGATAGCACTGTACGGCTGTGTAGTTGTGTGCTTCCTAGTAAAGTGAGATCAATAGGAACGCTCCCGCAACACCATATGAGTTGTGGCCGTCCAACCGACCAGAAGCTGTTCGCAGGATATATAAGGGGTGTGACGGTGACCGCCTCCTGGGGCGCCACCTGGATAACTCCTGGGAACCACCTAGGGGCATACTTTGACCTCCAGGTAGTTGTATGGTTAACTGTAGAGGGCTTGGGGCTGACCGGGGAAGCTGCAACACTTCCAGGACAACCACCCCAAAGCCAGTCCCAGGCAACCCCATGAACTGTAGCATCACCATGGGTTATTAGTGGACTCTAGAGGTGTGAGTCTTGTCACGATTTAAGAAGGTCCCGCACGGTTGACTGTGGGTAGCGCCCATGCAGTCATGCAGCAGGAGATTTCTTATTGTGCGAGCATGCAGTCAGGTTTAGAAGCTTAGTATAGCCAAGTTGATTGGCCGATGGACTGCGTAGCTTGTATAGACGAAACCACTGCTAGGCCAGTGAGTCCCAATGGATATTATCTCTACGGAGGGCATGTCGGTCGGCCACTGACATGCTACCGATAGGAAAGAGTTTTCGCTCATGCAGATGTAGTTGGAGAGACATCTCTGGAAGCGCTTCCTATTTGTGGAGATAGTTAATATCCGAGCTGTCCGACTGCCTCCGAGCGTTAGCCCACTCTAGGCGGGGGAGTTGGACAGCCCTGAGCTGAGCAGGGTGCTCGCGAAAGGTCAGAATGGTTGACAGGTGTCCTCTGGCTTTACATTATTCTACTTAACTAAAGCGAGAGACACCCTATTCTGATAACCAACGATTCTCGAGAAGAACTTATTGAGTGAAGCTTTCAGGCTTAACGATATTAAGTTTTCCCGCTTGATTCTACTTTGAATTATCTTTATCTTTATTTTGATCCTTACTTGTACTTTGAGTCTTCGGTGCGGTCGCAATCTTTGAATCTGTCTTCCTACAGAGTGCCCTCATTACAGACGGTACGGTCGGATCATCAGAACCTGCCATACTTTACCACAAAAAGGTTACCCAATCAACGACAAGCCAGATGATCAGAGTTCCTCTGACAATTCAACTATACGATTGAGTTTGTACCTGGTAAAGCACATGGAAAGGCAGATGCGTTGACAAGGATGGCGGGACAAACAGATGAAGCGATATTAGAAGACGAGACACATAGGACACTGGTGGTTCTCAAGTCCCATTCTCTGGGTTTGTGGGCAGATATTACGCTTCACTTTGAAGCGTCCCCATTGAATAAATTATGGACAGAAGCCTATCAAGCTGACTCCCTTCCAAACCAGATACGCACAATGTTGGAACAAGGGGCACGACATAGCCGCCTGATATCCCTAGCCGAATGTACCAGGGATGGTAATCGACTGAGGTATCAAGATCGTCTTTATGTTCCTGCTCACAAACCTTTGAAACTGGCCATCATTCAGGAAAATCACGACGCCCCTGCTGCTGGTCACCCCAGCAGGTCCAAAACACATGAACTAATTACCAGACAGTACCATTGGCTGAGCATGCGAAAAGAGATCGCACGATATGTGACCAACTGTCATATCTGTCAATGAAGTTGAACGACTCATCACGCTCTGTTTGGTATCCTTCGACCTCTCTCTATTCCCTATCGAGCATTGCAAGATATATTAATGGACTTTGTAACCGGTCTACCATGGAGCAACGGTAACGATGCGATTTGGGTAGTGGTAGATCCGCTAACCAAGATGCACCATCTGGTCCCATGTCGTACTACTTTTGATACCCCCTCTCTTGCCGACCTATTCCTGGATAACATCCGGATACATCATGGGTTGCCGCTCACAATTATATCTGATCGAGGGCCACAGTTCACTGCTGAGTTCTGTGGAACCATCTGTTGCAGGCTGAAGATCGACCGACGTCTATCTACTGCATTCCATCCTGAAACTGACGGTCAGACAGAACAAGTTAACGGTATCATGGAATAATACCTACGATCATATGTGAACTACCAACAGGATGACTGGTGTCAATGGTTACCAATGGTGGAATTTATAGGTAACAATCATGCATCCGAGACTACTGGCATGTCTCGCTTCTTTGCCTACTACGGCTATGATCCTCGTATGGACTTTCTTGACGAACAAACTCTCCCGACTGACAACCAAGAGGCGCGATCTTTCATTGTAACTATGACAGAACTTCATGCACACCTGCGAACCGAAATGGGTTATGCGCAAGAACGGTAACAAGAAAAGGCTGACCTACGCAGAGTCTCAGCTTCCTCCTTCCAGGTCCGTGATAAGGTTTGGCTAAATGCCAAAAGTATTAGGACACGTCGACCTTCACGAAAGTTGGACCACAAACGTCATGGACTATATAAGATCAAGGGAAAGATCGGAACACACGCGTACTGTCTGGATCTGCCAAATACGATGAAAATGCATAATGTCTTCCATGTCGCGCTGTTGGACCTAGCAGCCAATGACCCCCTCGAAGGACAGATAATCCCACCACCTCCACCCGTGGAAGTTGAAGGAGAAGAGCAGTGGCAGGTTCAAGAGGTTTTGGATTCCAAATTTGTCCCGAACCTGTTGCGATATCGGGTGAAATGGGAGGGCTATGACGAAACAAGATGGGAACCGGCTAAATCAATTAAGGAACTAAAAACAGTTGATGATTTCCACGGACGGTATCCACTTAAACCTGGACTATTACCGAAGGATCCGGAATAGGCCTCACGGGACTTCGCCCCTTAGCGGGGCCCTGCTCTCACGTTCCCTTGGTGAGATACGTGTTGGGATAACTTTGGTGTTCTTTCTTTTGTTACACAGTTGCTACGAGGGATTTCCTTTGTAAGGTTTACGACAAATTGTATTGTTTCCTTGGTTACGCAGATATGCGACTCATACTGGGGTATGAGTCGGGCGGCAAAAGGCTGGGTTAGGATTTTCTTCTCTATAAGGGGGCTCCTCCCCCTATTTCCTTGATTCTTTACACTAGCTGGTATTTCTTTCACGACTCCTATACTTCAGAATATAAGGTCTTCTATTCTGATATCCAAGATCCTCGCCACGAACCCACAAACCCTGACCCTGATCTGCCATTACGCGATCAGCCTTGACCTGAGATTGTTACCTCCGAACCCTCACGCTAAACGACTGTTCTCGTTTAGGACCTGCCTGTCGTTGTGTTCCTTGGACTAACGTCCAGTGCCAAGACCACGTTACCACTATTCAGGTTCATTTTGTGACTACAATTGTACACAGGATACATCAACAGGGAAGATATAACATCTTGGAACAAATATAACGTCTAGGACATCATTTTCAAGACATTTCTAGGTGGAAGGAATTGTACATTCCATGTTATGGTAGACTGGGGGTGGCAGTCTTAAACGACTTTAACCATTATAGAATTCAAGTATATGTATAAAACTATGCCCTGTCAATCTTAACTCGTGTATACTCACCACCTAGACATCATAAATCAATTTACGCCTCAACTCGGGGGTACTCCCAGAAACCAATGATGAGAGGGCTTGAAAGGCACTCATTATCAAATAACCAATGTTTATTTCGTTGGTATAAAATAACTCTTTGCCTACATCTCCTCCTGTAACGACCCTACAGATAGGTGGCTACTCTCACAGTCCCCTGATCAGATACGTGTTGGGATAACCTTGGTGTTCTTTCTTTTGTTACACGGTTGCTATGAGGGATTTCCTTTGTAAGGTTTACAACAAATTGTAGTGTTCCCTGGGTTACGCGGATATGTGACTCATACTGGGGTATGAGTCGGGCGGCAAAGGCTGTGGTAGGATTTCCTTCTATATATGGGGGGGCTTCGCCCCCTTTTTCCTTCACGCTCCACGCCCTCTACACCTCCAGTCATTGAAATCACAACTCCACGTCGTTCAGTGCACGATCCCCCCTCGCCCCCCTTCTCCTCCTCCTGTCAGGCTTCGCGTCCCTGATCCCTAGTCCTCATGATGGACGACTTTCCTCCCCTTCCCTCCTCGGGTGCCCCCTCGCGTGCCCCCTCTAGACAGTCCTCGTCCCCTGAGCTCACTGAGTCCCACCTCTACATTCGCGACTTTGTTCGCGAGACCCGCCAAAGGCTTAACTTCTCTTCTATCCAGCTCCCAATCCTCGACGACCGGCAGCTGGCTAAACTTTCAGACGGCGAGACGATCCTCGTCCCCCTCTCCTGCTCCTCTCTCAACGCTCTCGCGTCCATGACGCGTCAGCTTGACACCATAACAACCCAATTAGGAACCATACAAGGTATCGTTGCCACCCTCCCTACCACTGCGGCCCTGGACAGCAAGCTCTCCCCTATCCACGTGTCCCTACGTGACCTGTCACAAAGGGTGTCTGCTGCCCCCCCTTCCCAAGCGCCAGCCCCCACTCGGCCACCGGTTCCCCCGACTGGTGCGACCACACGCCCGGCACTTTCCTCCGTTTGCCCTCCCATTCCCCCGACTGGTGCTACCACACGCCCCACACCCCTCCCAGCTCAGCCTAAGGCAAAAGGCCGCGCACCCCCCCCCAGCAAGGCTAGCTCTTCCTCTTTCGACCCCAACATTCCCCGGTATGACCCGGACACCCGAGCCTTTTACGGCGACCCTCTCACCTACGCGGACAAGTTCCCTGACTCCTGGGAGGCAAACGCGTTCCGAGAATGGAAGTACCCCGATCCCACCACCTTCATCTCGGGCCACCTCGCTCCCGACTGTCACAAGCCCCAACTCTCGTATGCCCAGGCCGCCTCGAAAGGTACCACGAAGGGCAAGAAGAATAAGAGCTCCCTCACGGCCGCCCAAGTCGCGTCAGCCATTAACCTTGCCCCTGAGATTCAGGCACCGAGGTCACTTCCTACGGCCGAAAGAAGGTTCTACGCTCCTGGTTCTTCCCCCTCTGAGCACCCGCAAGCGCCCCTCATTGCCGCGACCTTCCCCGACATCGCTGCCCGCGTCCTGAGAGATGCGAACTGTGTCCTGCCCCTCGCAGTCACTACCAAGGTCAATGACCGTGGATCTGTCACCCTTCTCGTCACCAACCCTGCCACCCCCGCCGCGGCCTTTGCCCCATGGGTCGACGCCCTCTCCAACCAGCTCAACAAGTCGTTCCCTGTGGGCGAGTCTCCCTGGTTGCCCTTTCGCCTCGCCCCCAACGAAGCTCAGCTCGCAATCCACGCCCTCCCGATCGCCTTCCTCCCTGAGGACCCGGAAGAGCACTTCCCGTGTCTTGCGGAATCGATCCTCAACTCCAAGAACGTACGTATCCTATCCGCCAGATACCTCAATCCCAACGCACAGTCCAGGGAGGGCAAGTCTGCCACCTTAGTTATTGTCTCCGTCCACCCAGGTGACGTGCTCACGATAGGCTCCTCGATTCGACTCTTTTCCCGCTCACGAAATATTGAACGAGCCTACTCTTCCAATATGTACACTCAGTGCAAGAACTGCTGGGGTTTCGGCCACGTCGCCCCCAGGTGCCCCTGAGCCTCCCCTGTTTGCCCCATCTGCTCTCTCAATAACACCCGAGCAATGCACCGGTGCCCCAACCCTACCTGCCCTGGAGGTGGCAACCTTAAGGCTGCTCCTGGCTGTTGTTCTTCCTCACCACCGCGATGCACCAATTGCGGAGGCGCCCACACTGCGACTCACAGGGATTGTGACTCCCGTCCGACTCCGCCCCCTCTCAGACGTTCGTCCGCTACCGACGAGGTCGTTCTCCCGCCGCCCGCTGGCGACGAGATGGACACGGCCGCCGACGACCAGGACGTCTCGCCCCCCCCTTCACCCTCCCGCTCTCTCCAGTCGGCGTTCGAGATGGCTACTCCAAGAGCCAGAAGGACAACGATACTTCCGGCCTCTGTAAGGCCCGCACCAGGTGCTTGTCAGCACCCTCCCATGGAGCCCCAGAGCCCCTCCCCTATGAGCAGAACCCCATCGGGCTTGGCCCAATAATGCAGCACAACCTTTCCTCTTGGGGTGGTGAGCAGGCCTCGCCCCCCCCGCCGAAACCCTTCACACTCGTTCAACACAACTGCCTCGGGAGCTGGGATGTGTTCCTTTCACTGTTCGGGTCTTTCACACAACTGGCCCACCCTCCTTCCATTGTAGCCCTCCAGGACCCCCCGGTCTACAGGGGCAAACTCCCTTCGTTTAATTCGTTTACGGTTTTTTCCCCCCCCAAGTCCGGCGGCTGCAAGCCCCGGGTTGCCTTTTATGTTTATAGCTCCTTTCTGTCGACTATTTCTCTCCTTCCGCGGTTTTTTGGGCGAGGGGACGTCATGGCACTTGACCTCTTCACCCCGAATGGCTTCTTTAACCCCTCCACAACTGGCTTTACTATAATCAACTCCTACAACACCAAAGGGCGAGCAAACAACACTCGCTCGGTCCCACCGGACATTATTTTCCCCTCGAGCCCCCTTCCCACCCTCACCCTGGGTGACCTCAACATCCATCACCCCACGGCCGACCCCCTCAGGACCTTCAAAGAGGACGAGATTGCCACCTCGACCCCCTATTTCGACAGGGCCACGGACCTAGGGTTCTCCCTCCTCAACACCCCAGGTGTCTTCACTCGGTTTTCAATGTCGCTTGTCGGGCGCCCAGGAGTCCTGGACCTAGCCTTTGCCTGCCCCCTCCTCTCACCCTACTTCTCTGAATGGTCTGACCCCCTCCCCTCTACCGGCTCAGACCACATCCCGATCCTCCTCCGCTTTGAGGCCCCATTATTTCGGGCTCCCCCCCCAACCCCCAACTGGGTCCTGTCCAACTGGGCCGCTATAGATACTGCGCTGAAGGCAACCGGCCTCGCGCCCCCGCCTCCTCTCCCCACCACGAGCTCCCTGGACGTCTGACTCAGTACCAATCTGGGGAAGGTCACGTCCCAATTTGCGCTGCACACCCCGGTGAAAAGGGTGACTTTCCGCTCCAAACCATGGTTGTCTGAGCTCCTGTCGGTGCTCAGGAAGGCCTACAACTCCGCTCTCCGTTCCTCGAAACGAGATCGTTTCGATGCCTCTCTCCTCGCGTCCGCAAGGGCGGCGAGATCGGCCTATTTCAAGGCGATCAAGAAAGCGAAGAGGGCCCACTCGTCCTCCTTCTTGGCCTCAGCAACCGCCCAGACTGTGTGGACGGCCAAAAGATTCGCCGTCGGGCTTCCCCCCCCCCGTTTCCCTGATCTCCCGGGCGCCTCAACACCGCCCGAACTCAACAAAGCACTCCTTGACCATTTCTTCCCTGGCGAACCAGCCGGGTTCACAGCCACCATCCTGCTCCCTTTCAGAGAGTGCCTCCCACTGGCACCGGACGAGATTAGCAGGGCGCTAGCCCGCTCCTCCCCATCATCGGCCCCAGGGCCTGACACGATCCCTAACTCGGTTTGGAAAAGGGTGCACCGCGTGGCCCCTCACCTCATCCACAACCATCTAACCCCTTTGGTGACCTACGGGTCCCACCCACTTACCCTCAAGAGGGCCGACGGCATAGTCCTTGACAAACCCGGGAAGCCCTCGTACGACTCCCCCTCATCCTTCCGTGTCATAGTTCTCCTCCAGACCTTTTCCAAGATCCTTGAAAGCATAATGAACTCGAGACTCTCCGGTGTGGCCCGTGCCACTGGCCTCCTCAATCCTCACCAGTGCGGCTCGCTAGCTGGCCTCTCGGCTTCGGACGCTGTCACCACTCTCACCCATGAGGTGAAGACCCTCCAGATGGCTGGGAGGAAAGTCTCCACACTCTTTCTGGACATTAAAGGGGGTTTCGACAATGTCAACCCCTCCACCCTCTGCGGCATGCTTAGAGCCAAAGGGGTCAACCCTTACCTTGTGTCTTGGACCAAGTCTTTCCTGTCTGGCAGATCTTGCCGGCTCCTGTACCAGGGATCGCCCAAGGTCTTCGCCCCGGTCTCAGTGGGCACACCCCAGGGCTCCCCAGTCTCCCCGCTTTTGTTTGTCATTTACGTTTCCCGCCTCCACTCCGAGATCCCCCAGGGACTCACGCTCTCCTATGTGGACGACTTCGGTCTGACCGTGTCCTCTGCCTCTTATCGGGGCAACATCCAAATCCTGCAGAGGCAATACGCCAGGCTGAAGGCCAGAGGGGCCAGGCTGGGTGTCAGCTTCTCGGTCCCCAAGATGGAGCTTATCCACTGGCGCACAAACAGAGATAAGGCCCCCATTTCCAACGCTCCGATCCACCAGGATGGGTCGGTCTTCACGCCTAAGGGAGAGGTCAGATGGCTGGGTTACTGGTTCACACCCTCGATCTCCACCACCCCCCACTTCGTCAAGAGGCTAGCCAAAGCCCAAGCTGCCTTCGTGGCGGTCAAACATCTCTCCCCCCCAGGAATTGGCCTCCCCCCTTACCTCTGCCACAGACTTGCCTCCTCCCTCCTCTTTCCCATCCTCAGCTATGGCGCGGACGCCTTTGTTCCAACGGTCCACATGATCAGGAAGCTTTCAGCGTTCTGGCACAAGGTTCAGAGATGGACGACCAACTGCTTCATGAGCACCCCCTCAGACATCCTGGCCATTGAGGCCTGCCTCCCTCCACTAGATCTCCTCCTCACGTATAAACGCCGGCTGGCTCACCTGAGAATCCTCTGCTCCCCGCCGGACATAAACCCCGCAGCCGCGAGGCTTCCTCCCTCGGCACAGACTCCTTCCCTTCACCGACACTCTCCAGACCTCAGGGCCCTAAGCGCGAAGAATGCAGGCAGCCGCCTGCCCCTCCCTTGGACCCAGCCTAGACCACCCTCCAAGAACCGGGCCCACCTCCCACTCGACGCCCTCCCCTACTCAATGCTGTTCCTTCTGGGCCAGGACGGGCTTGACGCCCTCCCGGTCACCTCTCAGCACCTCCTTAGTGAATTCTATCCTGAGCCCCCCCAGGGGCGCTCCTACCCACAACTTAAGCTTAAGTGCAAGAACCTCCTCATGGAAGAATGGGACAGGGCCGCTCCAGACCCGGTCAGGTACCCGTTCCGCCCCTCGCTGAAGCCCTACCCGTTCATGGGCCTGGACAAGTTTACTGCGGGCCGCCTCCACCAGATGAGATCTGGGAAGAGCTACCTCCGCGCCCACCCCTCCTGGGACAGCGAAGTCCCCACCACGTGCCCCAGCTGCTTGTCCGCCCCAGAGACGTTTGAGCACGCCATCCTCCGATGCCCGGCTAAGGAGCCTGCCAGGACCCGTCACCTTCAGGGGGTCCTGGACGTAGCCCCGGATGCCCCAGTATGGTCCTCAGCTGCCCTCTTGGGCGCCCTCGCCCGCTTCATTAAATCTACGGCTACAGCCTACCCTCCGGGAATGTTTTCACGCCCGTCGTCCTCTACTTCCTCAGTTTCTGTCCGCTCATCTAATGTAGTTTCTTTTGGGTACTTTATGTCTTCTCAAGAAAGCTAGGTTTATGGTTTTTGTTTATTATGCGATCCGCTGGTTTAGGGAGGGTTTCCTTTGATTTACTTGGTTTAATTTCGCGCCCGTATGTGGGCCTGGGACCGGTACGGACCCCAGTTGAAGAGTTTTTGGTGCCTGATGTTTCTTTTGTTAGTACGTTTTGGATTTTGGGTTTTGTGTTCGCCATAGCTAGCGCTCCTTGCGATTTCTTGTACCTTAACAACGAATATATGATATAAAAATAAATAACAAAAAGCCCCCTATTTCCTTGATTCTTTATGCTACCTGGTATTTCTTTCACGACTCTTGTACTTCAGAATATAACGGCTTCTATTCTGATATCCAAGTTCCACGCCAAGAACCCATGAACCCAGACCCTGATCTATTGTTACACGATCAGCTTTGACCTGAGATTGTTATCTCCGAACCCTCACGCTAAACGAGTGTTATCGTTTAGGACCTTCCTGTCGTTGTGTGCCTTGGATTAACGTCCAGTGCCAAGACCCCATTACACAAGGTAGCGTCTAACGAGGATCCAACCCACACAACACCATGTCTCGACGTGTCGAACTTCCGACCGCTGCGTTGACTGCGTTGACCGAATTGTCGGCGGTTACAAACAATGAGTTTGATCAACTACCTGAAGAGCGAATTAGACAACAGGTCGGCAGTGCGCGCGATCTTGCCACTTCACTCAATTGGCTCCCAGCACTCCCTTCCATTTCCCGACAAGGCACCCCTGCGCCCCTCAAACAAAACCCTCGCTTCCAGCAGCTGCAACAACGCGTTCAAAACCTAACCAACGAAAGGGAAGCGCTTGTTGAAGAATGAGATGCACTTACGGAAGAACGCGATGCGTTACTTACCGAGGGACAAGGACTGGAGGCAAGGTACAGAGCCATCGAGACTGACCTAGAGCGCGACAGAGCCACCATAGTTACCCTTAACACTGCGTTGACCAACACGAACACGGCCCTGGCAACTGCAACTGCTGCACTTGCAAACGCAGGGGCACCTGCTCCGCCAGCACGCGAATGACCCCCTAAGCGAGAATCAATCCCCAAGCCACAAGAATTCGACAGATCCCAAGACCAACTTCGCCCGTTCATCGCACAATTACGTACCATGTTCCTCGGAGATGCCCACAAGTTTGTGGATGTCCAACATCGGTTGGCATATGCTGTTGGGTTCCTGAAAGGGAAAGCTTACGAACAAATCCTTCTACTTATTGATGAAGGAAACATTAATATAGCTTGTGTGGAAGCCCTGATCACCCTACTCGAAAACGCCTTCGGCGATCCTGATAGAGTCCGGACTGCCGAACGGAATCTACAAAGTCTACGTCAAAAGAAGCATAACTGCTCTGACTACTTACCAGATTTCCAACGATATGCTGCCGAGGTATCTTGGAACGATGCTGCTAAGCGAACCTCATTATAGGAAGGATTGAGTACCGAACTCAAGGACGCTCTAGTAACCCTGAACACGCCAGACGAACATGACCAATATATCATATTGCTCAAACGTGAGGATAACATGATCCGTGCCCGTCCAGCGGAACATAAGAAGTCATCTTCTACATGGAGATCACCTACCATGACCACGACAACTACACCAAAACCGGCTGCGCCTCCTACGACTACCACCACCGCGACAGGTACTCAAGCGGGCCCCATGGTCCTTTCGGCTGGACGACGCCGTCTGTCACAAGCGCAACGTGAAGATCGCCTGCGACGCGGCCAATGCTTTTACTGTGGGGGAGCAAACCACATGGCTCGACGATGTCCAAACAGATAAAGTCACCTCAGAGGCAATGCTGCTGCCATTTGTGCACCTCCGCCAGTGGTTCCTGAAGATTCTCGTCCCGAGTCCGAATACTCAGAAAACTAACTGTCCCATGGACAGTCCCAGGCACTGTCATGGGACAAGAATTGCCTTCTTCGTTACTTTCTTTATCCGGTTTATCTCTTGACGACATGGAGAATGGGGTTGAAGCTAAACATCTGGTAATGGCAGGTACGATTGTTGACAACCATAACGAGATTAGATCTCATGCTCTAATAGACTCGGGAGCAACTGGATATGCATTCATCGACAAGGCTTTCGCCGAGCGCCATAACTTTCCTTTGTTTGAACTTAAAGAACCACGACCTTTGACGGTCATCGACGGACGGCCTCTGAGTTCCGGAGCGATTACTCACATCACCAAGATCGGGTTGTCGATTAACAACCACCATGAAATGATTCCTGCTTTTGTTACCACGCTTGGGGGATACCATGTAACACTCGGTATACCCTGGTTAAAACACCACGATGTCAAGATTGACTTCGCTTCTAGCCCTCTTACTTTTGAATCTGAATATTGTTTGAAGAACTGTGTTAACGACGTTACAATGGCCTATGGAATTGAGGAAGAGTTACCACATTTCCTACGGGCTTATGCTGCACAATGTGCTCTCGGACATAAGATCCTCGACAAGAACGAAGTACTTCAGATACTTCCCAAACAATACCACGAATTGCTTCCATTATTCCTCGAGAAAACAGAAGATCAACTACCACCTCACGGAAGGTTTGATCACGAGATACCACTGTGCCTGGGATTTGTCCCTCCTTTCGGACCAATATACGGTCTTAGCCCCCCTGAGTTATCAGCCTTATACGAATGGCTAGACGAAAATCTGGATAACAAATTCATCCGCCAATCATCCTCCCCTGCTGCGTCTCCGATTTTGTTTGTTAAGAAAAAGGAAGTAGGCTTCGTTACAGGGCCCCGTTTCCGAGGAGCTGGGACAAAATAACCTAGGTTATGCTGATTAACTGGCCGGAAAGATCATCCAAATCGGACCAGAACTGACAGAGATACAGCTCTTTGAAGTTAGACAACTTCAAAGAACCCTATCTCACTCAGTTTTGGTCCGATTTGGACGATTCCTTTTTTAATCTGCAGTTAATAACCTGCTCTTGGCGCCCCGTTTGTCCGAAACGGGGCCCCGTAACGAACACTAAAAGGAAGGTTCTCTACGTTTATGTGTTGACTATAGAGGACTTAACGTGGGAACTATCAAAAACCGTTACCATTTGCCCTTGGTCAAAGAAACCTTTATGCAACTTTCACGAGCAAAGATATTCACTAAACTGGATATCCGCGGAGCCTACAACTTAATCCGCATGAGAGCAGGTGAAGAGTGGAAAAAAGCTTTTCGTACACGCTACGGGCTTTTTGAATCTCTCGTCATGCCCCCGCAACCTTTCAAGCATATATTAATGACGTGGGACGCCCATTTCTGAACAGGTTTTGTACAGCATACCTTCACGATATCTTGATATACTCTGAGAACGAGGAACAACATATCGAACACGTCAAACAAATCCTGGAAGCATTAACGAAAGCTGGACTCCAGGTAAAACCTCAGAAATGCGAATTCCACACCAACAATGTCGAGTATCTTGGTTTCATCATCACGACAGAAGGCCTACGAATGGATCCTGCAAAGATTACCATGATTATTGACTGGCCCCTCCCTAAGAAATTACGCGATGTCCGCTCCTTCTTAGGATTTGGAAACTTCTACAGACCCTTTATCCAAGACTATTCTCATCTGGCCAGGCCACTAACCCAGCTAACCAAAAAGGGTACACCATTTGTATGGTGGGATCTTTGTCAAGCCGCATTCGAAAGATTGAAGGAAGCCTTTACAACGGCCTCCATCCTTATCCACTTTGATTTTGATAAGGAGATAGTAGTAGAAACCGATGCTTCCGACATCGCCTCTGCCGGTATACTATCCCAACCTGGATCTGACCGGCTTTTGCATCCCATCGCCTTCTTCTCAAAGAAACACACACCAGCCGAATACAACTACGACATTTACGACCCAGAGTTGATGGCCGTGGTACGGGCTTTTGCAGCATGGAGGGCTTATCTAGTTGGAAGACCTGTTACCGTAAGGTCGGATCATCAGAACCTTTCGATACTTTACCACGAAAAGATTACTCAATCAACGACAAGCCCGATGGTCGGAATTCCTGTCACAATTCAACTATACGATTGAATTTGTACCTGGTAAAGCACATGGGAAGGCGGATACATTGACAAGGATGGCGGGACAAACAGAGGAAAAGGTATTGGAGGACGAAACGCATAGGACACAAGTGGTTTTCAAGTCCCAGTCTCTGGGTTTGTTGGCGGATATTCCCCTTCACTTTGGAGGGTCCCCTTTGAATGAACTGTGGACGGAAGCCTATCAAGATGACCACCAGCCAAACCAGATACTCACGATGCTGGAACAATGGGTACGACATAGCCGCCTGATATCCCTAGCCAAATGTATCAAGGATGGTAATCGACTGCGGTATCGAGACCGTCTTTATGTTCCAGCTCATGAACCTTTGAAACTGGCTATCATTTGGGAGAATCACGACGCCCCTGCTGCTGGTCACCCTGGCAGATCCAAAACACATGAGCTAATTACGCGACGATACCATTGGCCGAGTATGCGAAAAGAGATCGCACGATACGTAGCCAATTGTCATATCTGTCAACGAAGTCGAACGACTCGTCACGCTCCATTTGGTATCCTTTGACCTCTCTCTATTCCCTATCAACCATGGCAAGGTATATCAATGGACTTTGTAACCGGCCTGCCTTGGAGTAACGGTAATGATGCGATTTGGGTCGTGGTAGACCGGCTAACCAAGATGCATCATCTTGTCCCTTGTCGTACCACTATTGATGCACCCTCTCTGGCCGACCTATTCCTGGATAACATCCGGAAACACCATGAGCTACCGCTGACGATTATATCCGATCGAGGACCTCAGTTTGCTGCTGAGTTCTGGGGAACTGTCTGCTGCAGACTAAAGATTAACCGACGTCTATCTACTGCATTCCATCCTGAAACTGACGGTGAAACAGAACGAGTTAATGGTATCATGGAACAGTATCTATGGTCATATGTGAACTACCAACAGGATGACTGGTGTCAATGGTTACCAATGGCGGAGTTTATGGGAAACAATCATGCATCTGAGAATACCGGCACCTCTCCCTTCTTTGCCAACTAGGGCTATGATCCTCGTATGGACTTTCTCGATGAACAAACCCTCCCGACTGACGACCGAGAGGCCCGATCTTTCATTGTCACTATGACAGAACTTTATGCACATCTTAGAACTGAAATGGGTTATGCTCAAGAACGGCAACAGGAAAACACTGACCGACATAGAATCCCAGCTCCCTCCTTCCAAATCGGTGATAAAGTGTGGCTGAATGCCAAAAACATTAGGACACGACAACCTTCACGGAAGTTGGACAACAAACGTCATGGACCCTACGAGGTCAAAGCCAGGGTCGGAACACACGCTTACCGTCTGGAATTGCCGAATACAATGAAGATACATAACGTCTTCCATGTGTTACTATTGGACCTGGCAGCCAACGATCCACTCGAAGGACAAATAATCCCACCACCTCCACCTGTGGAAGTTGAAGTAGAAGAAGAGTGGGAGGGTCAGGAGGTTTTGGTTTCTAAATTCGTCAGGAACCGCCTACGATAGCTGGTGAAATGGGAAGGCTACGACCAAACGACATGGGAGCCAGCTGAATCGATCAACAAACTAAGAACAGTTGACGAGTTTCACGAACGGTACCCACTTAAGCCTGGACCATTACCGGAGGATCCGGAATAGGCCTCAGGGAACTTCGGCCCTGGGGAGGGCCCTGCTCTCACGGTCCCCTGATGAGATACGTGTTGGGATAACTTTGGTGTTCTTTCTGTTGTTACACGGTTGCTATGAGGGATTTCCTTTGTAAGGTTTACGACAAATTGTAGTGTTCCCTTGGTTACGCGGATATGCGACTCATACTGGGGTATGAGTCGGGCGGCAAAGGCTGTGGTAGGATTTCCTTCTATATAAGGGGGGGCTTCGGCTCCTATTTCCTTCATCTTTCTCGTCCGCTCCACCTCCAGCGATTGAAATCTCAACACCATGGGAAATCATCGTGAGAGTGTCCTCCGCCTCTGATCTGCCCCGCCCGTGGCAACTGCTCGGGGGTCTATCACGCCTTCTCTCCTCTACTATCTCTGGGGCCTTTGGCCTCCCCTCCCGGGGGTTATGGATTCCTTTCTGGTTCCGTTCGTCTTCGTTGAGCACGCTCGCGTTGATGTTCCTACCCTTTACCCCGCACTTCGCGACGCGTCTCGCTTA
>Ga0307513_10003725_pt1 | contig 20611 bp, 16 predicted proteins | sample 15_EM_MG_FD_202174 | JGI IMG/M metagenome (GOLD analysis project Ga0307513, IMG submission 202174) | Populus trichocarpa ectomycorrhiza microbial communities from riparian zone in the Pacific Northwest, United States - 15_EM | ecosystem: Host-associated > Plants > Roots > Unclassified | place...
ACGACGAGCAAGGGGCAGGGACTTCCAAGATCACGCCCCGGGGACCACCAGATGGCCACCGGCGGGGACTTTTACCTGGCCACCAGTGGGGACTTTGTCATGGCCATGGACAACGGAGTCGCTCCAGGCGGGATCCACCAATGGATCAGCCTTCACGGCGCGGCGGCTGATTCTGTCCCGACGGCGGGTGTCCGCGGTCGAGGCATGGGTTATCGGAGTGCCGCGTGGGCGCGCGGAACGCGAAGGGTCTGGCCCTGAGAGGTGCTTCACCTCCGCTGGTTTGTATTTGCTGCGTCCACCCGGGTGTCTCACGCACCATTTCCGGCCTCGGGCAACTGTCGTCTCGCATGGCGTGCCGTCGAGGGTGATTGCGCCACAGGTCCTCGACTCAGCCAGGGCTTTGTACTTGCTGCGCCCGCCGGGGTGCCTAACACACCATTTCCGTCGGCCGGCGACTGGCGTCTCGCAAGGTGTGCCGTCAAGGGTGGTCACGCCGCAGAGTCGGGACATGGCTTCAGAATGAGCAAGAACGGGTTCAGATACAATCTGTTATGTTTCAGACACGTGTGGTAGCGAGCTCCTGATCTAAAAGGTCCGAGACACGCAGCTGTGTCTCGCGATACATGGCGCGGTGTCGATCCATTAGCAAATCTTCGATACCGCCGGGCGGTCCCATGCCCGTCGCGAGATCTGGGCCATGTGCTCAGTCCAGCAAGAAGAATGCACTTCCTCGTGGCGGCGAGAGCCGGCGCCACCCGCGGCGTTCGAGTTCGATGATGGCGGCGCCACGAAGTGGGATCCACCGACTGGTGCGAAGGAGGGGGTAGAGACTGTCAAGGGCGTGCCAGAGGCCGGGGCGGCCGCGGAATATCAGGCCTTCTCGGGTCACTTCGGCGTTACGCCGACCGTAGTCGTCCAGGAGGGTGGCTAGCACGGAGATGTGGCCGATGGGGATGCTCCTGGTGCCGGATACTCGGCCACCGGCCCGTTCAACGAGCTCGGCGAGGGCTGCCTGCGCGTCGCGCTCGAGTGTCGTCAGCGAGTCAGCCGCGGGTATCGGGTTCAAGTCGTGAAGCTGTGGGTTTCCCTCGGGGAGCGGCCTCCTACGACTGGGCATTGGCGGCCTCCTCGGTGCGATCGAATGAAGATGTGTCGGTAAGGCGTACGGCCAACTCCCGGACCGCGGCCTTTAGTTGCAATGGGGTGCCGCTCAGATCCAGGGCGTGCGCTTGAATGATCAGGTCAGTGGAACGGATGCTGTATTCGCGGGGTTCCTCGTTGCCTTTCGCATAGATGAGGTGACCGCGCTTCAAGCGCAATGCCGTGCAGTAGGCGAGTAGCTGGTAGGCGTCTGCGTTCGGATAGCCGTCGCTTCGCTCGGCCTTGTACTTGGCGTCCACGACGAGGACGGGGCGGCCGCGATGAAGCTGAACGAGGTCAGGTCGCATGGGCACGAGCCCGTCCACATCCAGGTTGATTTCGAATTGCGTGCGGGTCCGGCCGGGAAGGTCGGTCAGGGCCTCGGTCAGGGCCGTTGTGACGAAGTCCTCGAACACCTTCCACATCGAGACGGTGAAACCGGCCGCAACGAGTCTCTTCTCCTGCTCTGTGCCCTCGATCGAGAGGTGATCGAGAATCAGCTCGGCCAGGCGCAGGACGTTCACGTAGCGTTGGTTGAGGCGTGAGGGACGCCAGGCCGGCCGTGGCGCGCCCTGAGGTAGGGCGGAGACGCCGTCGAGTTGTGCCGCGATGTGAAGCAGTTGAGTTCGGGTCTCCGGGCGCAGGCCGGGAACCGTCAATCCGAGCCGGCAGGCGGCTCGGAGGATTTGGTTCTCGGCGATGTCGGCGTCGTACTCGTCGTAGCGGACCTCCACAGGCAGGGGCAGGCCGAAGCGGCGGGACAGTTGCGCGCCCGCTTGGACGCGCCCGCGGAGAACCGGCAGTGCATCGTTCACCGACCGGTAGCCCTGGAGAACTCCGCGCTGCAAGGTGCACGTGGCGGCCCGCGCAAGTGCATCGAGCACCGCCGGCAGCAGATCATCGGCTTGGTCGAATTCAATCTCCGACTCATGCCAGCCAGGGTTGGCGGCATAGCCGAGAAGAAACATCAGACGCGCGATACTCACCTTCGGTCGGACCTGGATCTCGAGGCTGCGGTCACGGTCGGCGATCCGGATCGTTCCTACCCGGGAGCCCGGTATGAGTCGGAAAATCCCGTGGCCGTGCGGTTCGACGGCCACCAATTGGCGACCGAGTAACAGGGCGGCCAAGTCGTCATCGAGCGCTACGAGTTGGATGGGTCCGTTCTCACGCAGTCGGACGACAACTTTCGACATTAGGCGGAGTTGTCTGGGACCGACAGGTCTTTACGCAGTGCCGCGAGGCCGTATTCGCTTTCGATCTGTTTGGGCGTGCGTTGGCCGTAGTGATGCTCGACCAGCAACGGGAGGATGGAGTATCGCCAGACCCGGGCCAGCCCGCCGTCGCGATCAGCATCGGCCTTCATGAGATAGGAGGGCCCAATCTTGAAGTCCCGCTCATCGAGGCGATCGTTCAGCGCCGTCAAAAGGTCCGCACGCTCGGTGGGCTTCTTCCCGGCCACCAGCCAGCGGCGGAGCATCCCCTTGACGGGTTCGTCGTCCGGATGGAGTTCGATGAAGGCGAACCGGCGTCGCATCGCGGCGTCCACCAGCGCGATCGACCGATCAGCCGTGTTCATCGTACCGATCACAAACACGTTGTTGGGCATCGTGAATGGCTTGCCCGGGCGGTATAGCAGTTGGATACCGCTGTTGCGGTACTCGAGCAGGTAGTACAACTCGCCGAAGACCTTGGCCAGGTTCGCCCGGTTGATCTCGTCGATCAGCAGGAAGTAGGGCCGGCCCGGGTCGTCTCGAGCGGCGGCTACGATCCGGCTCAGCGGCCCAGGAGTGAGACGGAAGCTGATCTGCCCCTCGGTGTCCCCCTCGGACGGTCGGTACCCTTCGACGAAGTCCTCGTACGAGGTGCTGGGGTGGAACTGGACCAGTGCAACTCGGTCGCTCTCCAGGCCGCCGGCATCGGCGAGAAAGCGGGCGAGTTTCTCCGCCACGTAGGTCTTTCCGGTGCCAGGAGGGCCGTAGAAGATCACCTGCTGGCGGTCCGACAGAAGATCGACCCACTCCTGGAGGTACTGCACGTCGAAATGCAGCTGGCGGGCCAGTTCGGCCGTCACCGGCCTCAACACCGGTACCTCGTCCGCAATGAATCCACCAGCGGTGACTATGTCGCCCGTGCCTTCCTCCGTCAGGAGCTCGAGGAGGCGATCGACATCTTCGGACAGATCTACGACCGTTCCCGGGGTCGCCAGATGGGTCGGCAGCGGAGCCGGCAGGTCGGGGACTCGCGGGAGTTCGGCGGTCCGCCAGCTGACGGCCCAGCGGAGCCGATCGGTTCGGAAGACCGGCGCATCCTGTGTGACCGTGCCGAGGACCAGGGACTCCCCGGACGTCGTAGCCACGACGTCCCCGTCGCTCATCAAAGTCAAGAAGGCATGAACTGCCTGGGCTAGATCTTCTTGGCGTACGTAATCGACGCTGCTGTAGTCAAGGCCCACTGCCTCTCGGACGGCATCGAGCGTGGAACCGCGCGGAAGTTCGCGCAACTTCGGGACAGTCAGCGTCACCGTTCCGTTCTCCAGCCACTGCCGGGGCTGGTCCATCTGCCCGGTTGGCGGGCGCACCAACCAAGCGTGCCGGCTTGCGGTCAGGGCGGGCTTCCACCGGTCTACCCAGGGTTCGAGGTAGAAGTCGACCTTTTGACCTGATGACTCGGCCCGTAGTCGGTGGAAGATCTCCAGCAGGTCCCGATCGAGATCGCCGGGCGGCACGGGCAGCAGGTCGGTGTAAGCCTTCCGGATGGCCTTGCGGTCTGGTTTGCTGACGATGGGCAGGAACGTAGCTGGGAACGCCAGGTACTTGAGCTCGTGGCGCTGCCCTTCGGCGGGGCTCCCGCCTACCGAGTCCACGAAATGGCTCCAGGCCCACGGATCGACGAGTGCCTGTTCCCGGGTCGTCTGATCGGCCGCCCACCAGGCCTGAACGAACCGCACCAGGTGCGTCAATTGCGTCCAGAGCATCGTGTTGAACCCGACTCCGCCGTTGAAGATCTTCCCCTCCAACGCGGTGGCAAACTCGTCCGGGAGATCGACCGGTGCCGGCATCCACGACAGCACGTTGTCGATGCGTGCCCGCTTGGTCGCGGCGGAGACATTCGCAAGGGGCAGGACGTTGAGGTAGAGCAATTCCGCGCAGAGCTGGATCGCCGCCGGAGGGGCATCCTCTAGTTGGATCTGCAACTTCTCGATGAACCTGCCCGAGCCGGCATCCGGCCGCTGCACGTAGAAGCGGTCAAGGACGTCGGCGTTCTCCGACGTCCACACCTCGCTGCCCGGCGTGAACGCCGAGCCACCCCTCAGCCCGGCGTCGAGAACGGCGCGTCCGGCGCGCTCGACACTCGCTGCGCCCGGTCTGCCCATCGCTGCGCCGATCATGCGACCCAAGGTAGCGAGAATGCCCTCGCCCCGGAGGACCGAAGGCGGAACAGTGCAGGCCACCCTGCGTCAGTTCGCGCGCTGTTCAAATGCTGGCGAGGCCGGGTTGGACCGCCGGCCTGTCGATTCCGAGGGGATGGGTCGTCCTGACAGCCATGTGCCTCTGACCAGGGGCGGAGCCCAGGACAGGAGTCGCTTTCCGACCTCCTCGGGGACGTATTAGGGGCCACGGCGTGTCCTCCCCGGTCCGTGTGGAAGGCATGGTCAGGCGGCGTCGGCATCTGACACCACGGCGCCGCTGAGCGACGTCTGAGCCTCGGTCAGCAGGCGGCGAATCGTCGTGGCGGCGCTCGACGCCTGGAGTCCGATCTTCTCGGCGTCCTTGCCGATTCGTCCTGAGATCGTGCGGAGATCGTCGACCTTGGCCAGGCAGTCGAGTGCGTCGACGAGCTTCTCCTCGACGGTCGCGAGCTCCTGGGCGTCGGCCCGACTGGCGGCGGCGGCCGCGGCGGTGCGCAGCAGCATGACGACGGTGCGCAGCAGGTCGGGGTCATCCATCTCGGGGTCGAAGGCCATCACGATCCGGCGGCTACCGAGGACCCGGATGCTCTGCTGGGCATTCTGTTCGACCGTGCGCACGAGGCCCAGAGCCGCCATGGCGCCACGGTTGCGCTCGGCCTCGTCGAAGTACTCAGTCCACCCCCTGCGCGCCGAGTCGGTCATCTCGAGCACCACCCGGACAGGCCAGTCTGAAAGAGGGCAATAACTAGATCAGCACTCGCCGTCGCATCCGCTCCGAACATCAAGCGAGCAGCGCAGCCGGGTTCGGTTGACATAAGGGCGGCTCTCGGCGATCGATGGCTCGCAAGACCATGCTCGGCGGGTCTCCAAGGGCATCTCCGCCGGTCAGGCATACATCCCGGGGGACTGGTGTCCTGCACAGCGATAGCCGGCCCAGAGTGGACGGCGGGGCAAAGCAATGTGCGGGTGCCGATTTGAGAGCACGCTGGGCGCACTGCATGGTCACCGGAAATGGCGGAGATCCGCAGCCGACCGCCGCTCCACCACGTTTCGCGCGCTAGGTAGGACGTGCTGATGGTGGAGCGAACTGGGGTCCTGACAACGGGTCTACCCTGTGATTCACGATCATTTCCGTTGTTGCTTGGTACCTTTGGGCATGATTTTGCTCGGTCGCGAACCCGAGTTAGCAGCGTGCCGGGCGGTGCTGGGGCGTGTTGAAGCGCCGGTGGGCATCGTGATCAGCGGCGAGCCAGGGATTGGCAAGACAGCGTTGTTCCGTGCCGTGGTGGATCTTGCGGTGGGGTCGGGTTGGCATGTTCTGTCGACGACGGGGCTCCAGAGTGAGGTCGAGGTTCCGCTGGCGAATCTGGTGGACCTGCTCGACCCGGCCGTGGGTGATGTTCTGGCCCAGTTGCCGGCGGTGCAGGGCGCGGCTTTGCGGGGGGCGCTGCGGTTGGAGGCGGTCACGGCGCCGGTGGAGGAGGCGCTGATCGTTCGGGCGACGGTGAGCGCGATGCGGGCGTTGGCGGGGACCCGGTTGTTGATCGCGGTGGATGACGAGCAGTGGCTCGATGCGGATACGAGGAGGCTGTTGTCCACGGCCGCCTCGTGGCTGACGGATTGCCCGGTGGTGTGGCTGGTGTCGGTCCGAGCCAATCAAGCAGAGAGCGGTCTTGCGCAGGTTATGGCGCACGAGTTCGGTCCGGGCCTGGCGCTGGTTGGACTGGTCGGGATATCCAGCGCATCTATGACCAGACTGGTGATGGATCGATTTCCGGGCCGCTGGTCGCCCGGGTTGTTGCGGCGCATTGTCGAGCTCGCCGCGGGGAACCCATACACAGCGCTGGAGTTGGCCCGGGAGACGATCGCCGCGGGGGGTCGTGACGCGGTGGCAGTAACGGTGCCGACGAGTCTGGCTGGTTTGCTGGAGGCCAGGCTAGGTCGCTTGGCCCCGGCCACGCGCGCTGCGGTGCAGATCTGTTCGTTGACCCCGCAGCCGTCCCGCCGGATTTTGCGGGACCTGCTGGGAGACGAGACGGATGGTGCCGTCGATGAGGCTCTGGAGGCTGAGGTCTTAACTGCCTCGCCTCCGGAACGGCTGCTGTGGTTCACCCATCCGCTGCTGCGGGAAGTCGCACAGGCGTCGCTGTCGGGGCCCGGCCGCCGCCGGTTGCACCGACAGTTGGCAGAGGTGGTCGAGGACCTGGATGCGAGGGCCGGTCATCTTGCGGCCGGCACCGAGGAGCCTGACGAACACGTCGCCGAAATCCTGGATACGGCAGCCGCGCAGGCTCGGGACCGCGGGGCTCCCGCTCGGGCGGCCTCCCTGGCCGAGGCTGCGATCGCGCTCAGCCCCGATCCAGACCAATTCACGGTCTGGGAACTGCGCGTTGCTCTTCTGTTCTTCCTCCAAAGCGCTGGCGAACTTGAGCGGGCCCGGACACTCGGGGAGAAATGGGCGACAACCGTTCCGGATCAAGCCCGCGGCCTGCTGACGTTCCAACGTGGTGGGATGGCCGCCGACTCGGAGGCGGGCTACGCATTGATGGCCATGGGCCTCGACGAACTCCAGGAGGACCCGGAGCGGGCCGCGCTGATGGGCTGCGTTATTGCTGGCACGGCCGGTGGCAGTCTCTGGCGGATCGCCGAAGGACGGGCTGTGGCGGAGCGCGCCGTCCGCGATGCGCGCACAGCGGCGAACCCGGACTTGCTGCGCTGGGCGCTCGGCGTCCAGGGCGACCTCGCTCGCCGCGCCGGTGACCCCGGCGCCGGCAGCATATTGCTCGCTGCGGTCGCGATGCCGGACTCTCTGGACCATCCCTGGGAGCCGTGTCTCGCCGAACGCTATCTGGCCTTCTGGCACCACTCGCGTGGACAACTCGGTCCTGCCCGGGAGTTGCTGCACCAGTTCCTCAAAGCCTCAGACAGGCATGGCATGGAGGCAAACGTCATGGAAGCCCGGTCCAACCTGGCCGAGGTCGACTGGGCGGCCGGCCGGTGGGCCGAAGCGGAACAGCATGCTGAGGTAGTGGCCCAGTACGACCGCGAAACTGCCACAGGAGAATCCTCCGCCTACATCCAATCGCTTATCGCCGCTGGCCGCGGCCAGGTGAAGCGTGCCCGTGCCCTCGCCGCCGAAGGAGCGCGGGAGGCACTGCAACACGGAGACGTAGCCAACAGCACCGGTTACCGCGATGTCCTGGGCGGTCTGGAACTGTCACTGGACGACCCCGCCGCAGCGATCGCCTGGCTCGAACCGGCTCATCGGATCCGGACTGAGCACGGCATCCGGGACCCTGCCATGGGCGTGCCGTCCGATCTGATCGAGGCCTACGCCGGGGTCGGGCGCATCGACGACGCGCAGGAACTGCTGCAGTGGCTGCTGGCGGCTGCTGAACGCTTGGATCATCCGTGGGCGCGTATCACCGGAGGGCGCGCTGCGGCGGTCCTGCACTTGGCCTTGGGTGAGCCGGCCGCGGGCGTTGTCACGGTAACTCCTGCGGCAGCCGAAGCGCGCGCACTCGGGCTGCCACTGGAACTTGCCCGGTGCCTGCTGGTCCTGGGAACTGCCCAGCGCCGGACCCGACAGCGACGTGAAGCAGCCAAGACCTTGGATGAGGCGATCACCGTGTTCGAGCAACTCGGCGCGCCCTGCTGGGCTGCTCTGGCGAAGGCTCAGCGGTCCCGCCTGGCGCACGCCGCCGAGAGCGTCCTGACGCCGACCGAGGAACGCATCGCCGAACTGGTCGCCGGTGGGCACACCAACGCGGAGATCGCCGCCGTCTTGTTCATCAGGACCAAGACGGTCGAGACGAACCTGACCCGCGTCTACCGCAAGCTCGGTGTCCGCGGTCGCGTGGACCTTGCTCGTCGACTAGCAACCTGACTTCAGTCGGATCATTTGCTTGAACCGCTGAGCAGCGCTATCGATCTCAGTGGCTTGCTACGGTGCGAGCATGGTGTTGCTCGGCCGTGAGCCCGAGTTGGCGATGTGCCAGGGGGTACTGGCGGCCGTTGGATCACGTGTGGGTGTGGTGATCAGCGGTGAGCCGGGGGTTGGCAAGACGACGTTGTTCCGTGCTGTTGCCGATGGTGCGGTGCGGTCGGGTTGGCGTGTGCTGTCGACCACGGGGTTGCAGAGTGAGGTCGGGGTTTCGCTGGCGAATCTGGTGGACCTGCTCGACCCGGCCGTGCGTGAGATTCTCGACCAGATGCCACCGATCCAGGGCGCGGCCCTGCGAGGGATGCTGCGGTGGGAGGCGGTCACGGCGCCGGTGGAGGAGCCGCTGATCGTCAGGGCGACCGTGAACGCGCTGCGCGCCTTATCGGCTGGCACTCGGTTGTTGATCGCTGTCGATGACGAGCAATGGCTCGATGCCGACACCAGACGATTGTTGTCCACGACCTGCGCGCATCTGACGGATTGTCCGGTGGCGTGGTTGGTCTCCGTCCGCGCTGATGACCAGGCCACGGGTGGGCTATCGCAGGTTCTGGTCCATGAGCTCGGCCCGCGCCTGACCGAGGTTAGGCTGGCCGGGTTGTCCGGGCCGGCGCTGATCCGCCTGGTCACGGATCGATTTCCTGGTGGATGGTCACCCCGACTATTGCGGCGGGTTGTCGAGCTGGCTGCGGGGAATCCTTACACAGCAGTGGAACTGGCCCGAGAAACTGTTGCTGTTGGTGGTCGTGACGCGGTGGCTGTTGAGGTGCCCTCGAGTCTGGCTGGTTCGCTGTGGGCCAGACTCGACCGGCTAGCTCCGGTCACGCTGCGTGCGGTACAGATCTGTGCGCTTTCGCCGCGCCCGTCACGGCGGATTCTGCGCGCCATGATCGACGAGGCCGATGAAGCGGCCGACCAAGCTCTGGAGGGTGGGGTGCTTGATGCCTCTCCGCCCAACCCGCTGCTGTTCTTCACTCATCCGCTGTTACGGGAGGTGGCAGAAGCGTCCCTCTCGGGACCTCGTCGCCGCCAGTTGCACAGGGAGTTGGCGGGTGTGGTTGAGGATCCGGACGAGAGGGCCGGTCACCTGGCGGCTGGCAGCGAGGAACCAGACGAGTCTGTGGCCGCCGCCGTGGCGCTGGCCGCCGAGCAGGCATGGCGGCGAGGGGCCCCTACGCGTGCCGCCACGCTGATTGAGGCTGCGATCGCACTCAGCCCGGATCCCGAAGGGCTTGGGGCCTGGCAGATGCGGATAACCCAGCTGGACTGGCTGATAGCAGCCGGCAGCGACCTGGAGCGGGCTCGGACATTGGCTGAGAAATGGGCAACGACTGTTCCCGACCAGGTCCGTGGTGAGCTGATCTTCCAGCGCGGTCATCTGGCCGCGGATTTCGACCTCGGTCAAGACCTGATGGCCCAGGCCATTGAGGAAGTCCGGAACGACCCGAAGCGCGCTGCGTTCATGGGCTGCGTCATGGCCAGCCGGGCCGGCAATCTATTGCGGATCACCGAGGGACGAGCCGTCGCTGAGCGCGCGGTGCATGATGCCCGGGCCGCGGGGGACCCGGGCTTGCTCCGCTGGGCCCTCAGCGCACTGGGTAGCCTCGCTCGCGACGCTGGCGACCCGGATTCCGGGAGGATCCTGCGGGAGGCGGCAGTGGTATTGGTCCCGGCGGACATGCCCCAAGAGGCTGGCTCCGCCGAGCGGCATATGGCTGTCTGGCACTACTCGCGCGGTGAACTGGGCCCTGCCCGAGAGTTGACGTACCAGTTCCTTGCGGCCTGCGAGCGGCTTGGCCGGGAGCGAAACGTCGGGGAGGCTCGATTCCAACTGGCGGAGATTGAATGGGCGGCCGGTCGCTGGCCCGAAGCGGAGCAGCATGTGCAATTCGTGGCCCAGCTTGCTCGCGAGGTCGCCGATGTGCAGACCGGAGCCGTGGCGTATATCGAAGCGCTCCTCCTTTCCGGTCGTGGCGAAGATCAGCGTGCCCGGGCCATCGCCACTGAAGGGCTGCGCGCAGCCGAGCAGCAAGGTGATCGGGCCTACGCCAGCGAGTGCGCCAACGTATTGGGCCGTCTGGAGTTGTCGCTGGATGACGCCGCCGCCGCCGTTGCCTGGCTGGAACCACAGGACGATCTCGCCCTCAAGAGCGGCCTCGCTTTCCCCGGCATGGGCAGGCCGTCGGACATGATTGAGGCCTACGCCCGGGTCGGTCGCATCAGCGACGCTCGTGAGGGCCTGGAGTGGTTACTGGCCGCTGCGGAACGCCTGGATCATCCGTGGGCCCGGGTTGCCGGCGGGCGCGCCGCGGGGGTCTTGCACCTGGCCCTCGGTGAGCCGACCACTGCCATCGACGCGTTGATCCCAGCGGTGGCCGAAGCCCGCGAACTCGGGCTGCCGTTGGAACTGGGCCGGTGCCTGCTGGTCCTGGGCACCGCCCAGCGCCGGACGCGACGGCGACGCGAAGCCGCCACCACGTTGGACGAGTCAATCAGCGTGTTCGAGCAACTCGGCGCGCTCTGCTGGGCCGCATTGGCGCGTGCTGAGCGCTCTCGCCTGGCGCATTCCGCGGAAGGCGTCCTTACCCCGACCGAAGAACGCATCGTCGAACTGGTCGCCCGTGGCCACACCAACGCCGAGATCGGCGCGGCGCTGTTCATTAAGACCAAGACGGTCGAGACGAATCTGACCCGGATCTACCGCAAGCTGGGCGTCCGTGGCCGGGTAGACGTGGCACGTCGCCAAGCAACCTGAGCCCCTTCGGCACGCGAAACAGCGAGTCCGCGGTCTCCTGCGGCCGCTGAAACATGGGGTTTCCTCTCATGAAACCCGTCGCAGACCCGACGACAGTTGCCGTGAGGCCCCACACAACAACGACTTTCCGGGGGGCCGGTGCCAGGCGCGGCCAGGGTAGGCCAACGGAGATGAGGAGAGAGCGATGACAGACAAACGGCGAGTGAGTGTGAACGCGGCCGTGAATGGAGGCCGAACGGATCCGTAGCTTTGATGCCCCGAAGCTCGCCTGGGCGAAGCCAAGATCGGGAGGACAGCTGCGATATTGCGGACCGATTCCCCCGATGACGATCACCACAGGATACGCGCAGAGGCGATCTTCGAGAGTGCGAAACGACGTCGGACACTGATACGAAGTGGCTGTACGTAAATGGGCGCGCATATCCCGATCGTTGACACGCGGGACAAGATCGCCTCCGGCGGAGGGCGGGCCATCAGCCATAGGCCGAAGTGCGACTCTTTCTCACGACATAGTTCAATCAAATGATCAATAGGAGTTTGGGAGCCAACAATGCCTGGAGTCACTGAGATCTGGTATGCCTTCAATCAATCGATCGTTCCTGTCACGGTAGTACAACGTGAGTCTGATGCTGAGGTGGTTGTCCCACCCAAGAGCGGCAGGGCCATTGGGCAAGCGGTCCCCTGGTGTTGGCATCCAAGAGATTTTCTCCACAGTCACATGGAGATCCAGATTCCCGAAATACCGGTTGAGGGTGGTCGGATTTACTACGTCTGGCAGTGCAGGGATGTCGATGGAGATTTCGTGCGTTATTCATTTGAGAAGAAGTACCGTGGGGTAAACGGCCAGGACAAGACGCCGGCGGTAGCACTCTCAGAAACCGGCGGTCGACGAGCGCTCGTGATCAATGAGTTCGGATATGTTCATCTGGATAAAGCATGATGGCACAATATCGGCCAGCCAAACTGACGATGACGAGCAGTCCGCACCGGCCGCGGCAAGTGAGCCAGCCGACCGCTAGCGATGCCGGCAGCCAGGTCCAGGTGTTGGCGTCCGCGTTGTGTGGCGAGGCCAAGCTTTTGGCACCTCACACGGATGTATCAGGTCGACATTGGCCAGTTCTCGGGCACCAACGAGGACCTGTGGTTTACATGGACGAGGGAGTGAGTCAGCATGACAACAGATGAAACAGACCAGGCCGCACTACCCGTGGTCATCACCAAATCTCACGAACGGCTCTACTGGCTCGCCCTGGGCGGTGCGCTACTCTTAGCGCTTATCGCCCTCGCGGGTGGCTTGTGGGCAGTCCTCGACGGCGATGATAAGACCGAGGCACCTGACTGGGTGCTGACCATCGTCGCCGTGGCCTTTGGCTTCATCAGTGGCGTATTCACCCCGTCGCCGGCCGAACCGCGCGCCTGACGACGGCTCCGCTCAGCAGGGAGCGGCTGGCCCCGGCGGGCACCGAGCTCGCCGGGGCGTCCACGTCTGATTGGCGCGCCGGTGTCGCATTTCATCGAAGTACCGGTGGGCGGCCAACCCTGCGCAACACGGCCAGCGCGGCGAGAGCCCTAAGCGTCGCCAACGTCCTCGAGATGGGAGTTTGATGGTGACACCGAAGAGTTCTACTGCTCCTCAACGGGAGACATGACAGGTGATCAGAAGGCCAGGGATTCGAACCTCTCCAGGTCATCGATCTGTGACGTTGCTCGAGGTCAGCTTGCCTGCTGCTCGCGGACGCGGTGCAGTCGGCGCTGCCGGACTGGTTCCGTCATGATCGTGTTCATGAGGTGTGCGGCTCCGGTCCGTGGTTTCTGGTTCTTCGAGATGTAGATCTGGGTAGTGCTCAGGCGTTTGTGGCCCATCCGTTCCTGCAGTTCGATGACATCGACGCCTCTGCGGGCCAGCCAGGTGGCGTGGGTGTGCCGCAGGTCGTGGAACCGCGCTGTGCGGCCGATTTTGGAGGCGCCGATGGCGGGTTTCCAGAACATGTTGCGCCAGGTGTCGCGGGGGAGATGGCCCGATGTGTTGGTGCCTCGCTTGGTTTCCTTGCGTGGCTTCCGGTCCAGGCCCTGGGCGCGTCGGCTGGCTCGGTACTCGGCCATCGCCCGACGGCACCATGGGCAGCGGCACCGTCCTGGCCCGTACCCGGTGGTTGTGCCGTGTCGGTAGGTGCGTCCGCGCTCGTCAGGGTCGGTACGCCCAAGATCATCGGGGATGGGCGTGAGGGGATCGGGGACAGCCACCAGTTCGGCCTCGAAGAGATGCAACGGGAAGACGAGATCGTCGTCGCTCAGTTGGTGTTCCTCGATGTGATCCAGGAGCAGCTTCGTGGTGACGGGATCGAGTGAGACCTTGCGGTCCTCGCCGTTCTTGGTGGTGGACACCTTGAACCGGCCACCGCCGTCGCCGTATTCCGGACCCACGTCCTGCACGCTGCGCTGGACGTGGAGGTAGACCATCTCTTCCTCCGGGCAGTCTTCCTCCGGAAGGTCTTCGTCGACGCCGTGGACGTCGGACACCCGTAGTTCCGTCAGTTCACCGATGCGCAGACCGCTGTTGACGTCCACCCAGATGAACAACTGGCTGACCGATCCCGGCAGCACCGCATGAATCTTGTCGAACTCCTCGCGCTCCAAGGAATGGTCGCGTGCTGCCTTCTCGGTCGGCTTCTTGACCCCTGGGCATGGGTGGCGCTCGATGTATCCCCAGTGCAGCGCGGCAGTCAGAACTCCCGACAGCATCCCCAGGTGAGAGCGCCGGGTCGAGGCGGCAAGACCGGTGACGGCCATGCTCGTCATCCATGCCTGGACCGTCAGCGTGTCGATCTCCTGCAGTTGCAGCGCCCCGAACGTCGGCAGCAAATGGTTGCGCAGCACCGAGTCCTGACTCTTCGCAGTCAGGCTTTCCTCGATGTGATGCGTCATCCGGTAGATCTCGACGAAGTCCCGGAACAGCATCCGGGACTTGTTCGGGTCCGATGTGCGTGCCTCGTCGAACGCGGTCGGCCTTGGCCAGCCACGCGGTCTCGGCTTCTTCGTAGGTCTCGAACGTGCCGGCCGACCGCTCGCCGTCGCCCACCCTGTAGACACCGCTGAAGAGCTTGCGCTTCGGGTCGCCCTTGACCGGCGCGGAGCGTGTGATCACCCGTCCTGGAAGTCTCCGCCGTCCACCCATCCTCGTGCTCCAAACCCGTACGCGATCGGTACGCGATCATGGCCCTCCGCAGGGCTCCACCAGAAACCACTTCGATCCACGAAATGGCCTGTGACCTGCGGATATACCCGATCGTAGTCCGCGAAAAGGCCCATTTGAAGGGCTTCCTGCCGCCGGGGGCACCAAACCGCCCCGGCTCAGCCGCCGGCGTCAGCGGTGCAGGCGCACCGGCTCTCCGGGGCCGCTGCGGCGAACGAGCCAGGCCTGGGTGATGTGGGTGAACATGGCCTCGGCCGCACCGGCAGGGTCGTGTGCGGCGATGCGCTCGTAGACCTGGCGGTGGCCCCGGTTGGAGGCGACGCATTGCTCGCGGTGCGGGTGGCCCATGTACCGCACGCTGTTGACCACCTGGCTCTCCAGGGCGCGGACCACGGCCCGGGCGATGCGGTTGCCGGACGTCCGCATGACAACGTCGTGGAAGGCCCTGTCGTGCTCCTCGTAGGTCACGTGGTCGTCGACGAGTTCGTCCATGCGGTCCACCAGAGCCCGCAGTTGCGCCACGGTGTCGTCCGTGGCGTAGCGGGCGGTCACGTTTGCCATGTCTGACTCGAGTAGCCGGCGGGTGACCACGAGGTCATCGAGGACGTCGGGCCCGTCCTCCTCGGCGATGGTCGCAGCGAGCACGAGCTCGTCGAGCAGGTTCCACGTCGTGCGCAGGGTCACGGTGGTACCGGTGCCCTGGCGGACCTGCACGAGACCCTTCTCCTGCAACATTTTCACGGCCTCGCGGATAACGGTCCGGCTCACCGAGAACGTTTCGCACAGCGCGGCTTCGGACGGTAGCGACGTGCCCTCGGGATGCTGGCCACTAACGATCCGGGAGACCAGCTCGGCTGCCACCGCGCTGGCCAGGTTCGCGGGTCCGCGAATCCATGGCGGCGCCGCTCCCCGAGCGGGGGCCGCGGCCTCGTCCGACGCCGTCATGGTCCCTCCGGTCAGCCTGCCGGACTAGAAGCCCGGACGCCCAGAGTATACCCGTGACGCGTTGACATCAGTCATCATACCTCATACCTTGACCATCACGGAGGTCCTGGTCAGGGCCGGCCCACTCCCTCGAAGGTGAGGTGGCGATGGTGCAGCGGCGAGAGGACATCTCACTGGGGCGCCGGTCGTCCAACGCCGGCCTGCCCCTGCCGCCGCCGACGGACAGCGTCGCCACCGTGCGGGAGGCCTGACGTGCGGGTCACCGGATACCGCGCACTCACGACGCGCCAGAGCTGGGGTCGTCCGATCGGGGACGCGAACGGAGCCTTCCCCGACGGGCACGTCGAGGTGCCGCTCGTGGTGCTCGAGACGGACGAGGGTGTCACCGGTGTCGGTCTCGGCTCACACGTCGAGCTCGACAGCGTCTTCGCGGCCGTCGTCGGGGAGGACCCGCGAGCCGTGACGGCACTGTACGACCGCATGCTTCGACGCACCTTCAAGGCCGGGCACGCCGGAGCCGTCTTCGGCACGATCGGGGCCATCGACACCGCGCTCTGGGACATCAAGGCCCAACTTGCGGGGGAGCCGCTGTGGCGCCTGCTCGGTGGTCGTGACCGAACCGTGCTCGCGTACGCGTCCGGGCTGGACCTGGACCTCAGCGACGACGAACTCGTCGAGGTGTACCGGACATACGCCGAGCGCGGCATTCGGGCGGCCAAGCTCAAGGGCGGCCTGGACGTGGAGGAGGACCGCCGACGCCTGACGCTCGTGCGTGCGGTGCTCGCCGACGCCGGCGGCGGGACGCGCCCCGGCCTGATGCTCGACGCGAACGAGTCGTGGACGCGCAAACAGGCGGTCCGGCACGTCCACGAACTGGAGCAGTCCCTCGACCTCATCTGGGTCGAGGAACCGGTTCGGCGCTGGGACGCGGAGGGGCTCGCGGCCGTTGGGCGAGGCGTCCGGGCGTCGGTCGCGACGGGCGAGAACCTCACGGGTCTGGAGCAGTTCCGCCCCCTGCTGGCCGTCGGCGCCGTCGACATCGTCCAGACCGCCGCCGTCTGGGGCGTCACGCACTTCCTCCGCGTGGCCGCGCTCGCACACGCGCACGATCTGCCGGTCAGCCCGATCGGCACGACACCCGTGGGGCTGCTGCACGCCGCCACCTGCGTGCCCAACCACATCGCCAGCGAGCTGCAGGACCTGGTGCCGCCCGCAGGGCTGCGGCTCGACCTGACCGTCGAGGACGGCGCTTTCGTCCTCGGGGACAGTCCCGGCCTCGGCATCAGCCTCGACGAGGAGACGATCGCGGCGATCGATCGCCGTCACGGTGTGCCGCCGACCGGGCCGCACGTGCGGCCCGCCGGCGCCGGACACCGGCTCGTCCCGAACCCGGTTCGGTCAGCCCCGGACGGTGCTGACCCCGATGCACCGGTCGATGGGCGCAGGTGATGCCCCGACGCGAAATGCACTGTCCCGTAACTGCCCACGCACGCAGCACGACCCCATCGGCTCGCGCCGACGGACCACCCGACGCCGTCCCTGGACGGCCCGCACGAGAGGAACAGACCGATGTCTCGACCTGGAGCTCGCCCACGTACCCTCCGGATCCTGGCCGGCGCCTGTGCGCTGCCACTCGCCCTCGCCGCCTGTGGAGGAGGGAGCGAGGGGTCCGGCGGCGGTTCGTCGACCGTGAAAAGCCTGCGCGTCCTGGACTACTACTCGAACGAGCCCGACAAGGCCGTTTACCAGAAGACTCTCGAGGCCTGCGGGCAGGAGATCGGAGTGACGATCGATCGCGAGGCCGTTCCTGGCGACACGCTGATCGCCAAGGTGCTCCAGCAGAGCTCGTCCAAGACGCTCCCGGACGTCCTGATGCTCGATAATCCCGACCTGCAGCAGATCGCCGCTACCGGTGCCCTCGCGCCGTTGTCGGACTTCGATCTGTCGGCAGACGGATACGCGAAGGGCGTCGTTGACGCGTCGACGTACCAGGGCAAGCTCTACGGCCTGCAGCCGGTGACCAATACCATCGGCCTGTTCTACAACAAGAAGCTCCTCGCCGCGGCGGGTGTGAAGGTGCCGACGACCTGGGACGAACTGCGGTCCGCGGCCAAGACTTTGACCCGGGGCGACCAGTACGGCATCGCGTTCTCGGCGATCAACACGTACGAAGGCACCTGGCAGTTCCTGCCTTTCATGTGGTCGAACGGTGGGGACGAGAAGGACATCGCGACGCAGCAGACCGCGGACGCCCTCCAGTTGTGGGTTGACCTGGTCAAGAGCGGCTCGGCCTCCAAATCGGTCGTGACCTGGAGCCAGGCCGACGTCAATGACCAGTTCAAGGCCGGGAAGGCGGCGTTCATGGTGAACGGGCCCTGGCAGTTCCCGGTGCTCAACGAGGTCTCCGGGCTCGACTACGACGTCGCGGTCATCCCGGTTCCCAAGGCGGGGATGCCGTCGGTGGCACCGCTCGGCGGGGAAACGTGGACTGTGCCGCAGACTGGCGACGCGTCCCGGCAGGCCGCCGCGGCGAAAGTGGTCGCCTGCCTCAACTCGGACGCCAACCAGCTCGCCCTGGGCAAGGCCCGGCAGACCGTCCCGACCAAAACCGCGCTGCTGAAGCAGTTCGTCCAGGAAAACCCGTCGATGGCGGCTTTCACCGATGCGGTGCAGACCGCCCGGTCGCGGACCGGCGAGCTGGGTGAGGGTTGGCCGAAGGCGGCGACAAAGATCTACACAGCGGTGCAGGCGGCCATGGCCGGAGGCAAGGCGCCGATGGCTGCGCTGCAGCAGGCACAGGCGGGCTGATCGGACGCCATGACGGACATCCAGACGCCGGTGGGCGGGGGCCGCACCTTCGCCCACCGGTGGCAGCGCGGCGCAGCAGGCAAGAGCTCGGGCCGCGGAGCCCGGCGCGCACCGCGGTGGTCCGGCCGTCGGCGTGAGCGGGTCGGGCAGCTTCTGTTCCTCGCCCCCGCCGTGGTGTACATGCTGGTCTTCTACGGCTATCCGGTCGTGAAGAACGTCGTCATGGGCTTTCAGGAGTACACGACACGCACCTTCTTCACCGGTGAGGCGCCCTGGGTCGGGTTGGCGAACTACCGGGAGGTGATGTCGTCCGCAATCTTCGGCAAGGCCGTCGCGAACACCGTGCTGTTCACGGTCGGCTCGATCGCCGGGCAGTTCACCGTGGGCCTGCTGATCGCCCTGTTCTTCCACCGCCGGTTCCCCTGGTCCGGCGCGCTGCGGTCGCTGCTGCTGCTGCCGTGGCTGATCCCGCTCATCGTCACCGGCGCGGTGTGGAAGTGGATCCTGGACCAGGACAACGGTGCGCTCAACCGCGGCCTGCGGGCCCTGCACCTGGTGGACACCATGCCCGGATGGCTGACCAGCACGTCCCTCGCCCTCGTCGCGGTCGTGCTGGTGAACATCTGGATCGGCATCCCGTTCAACGTCACGATCCTGTACGGGGGCCTGCAGGACATCCCGGAAGAGCTCTACGAAGCCGCGGCCCTGGACGGCGCCACCGGCTGGCGGGCCTTCCGGTACATCACCTGGCCACTGCTGCGGCCCGTGGTCGGCGTGGTCCTGGTCCTGGGGGTGGTGTACACACTCCGGGTACTCGACATCATCCTGGGGCTCACCGGCGGCGGCCCGGCCAACGCGACGCAGACGCTGGCGACCCAGTCCTATCAGCTGTCGTTCGTGGAGTTCGACTTCGGTCAGGGGGCCGCGCTCGGCAACCTGCTGGTCCTGGTCTCGCTGCTGTGCGCCGTCATCTATCTGCGCGCCAACCGGCGCCTGGTCGACGAGTGAGGAGCCGACGATGACCTCGACAGGCCGACTGACTCCGCTCCGCCCGGCAACCACCTGGCGGCGCCGGTCCACCGGCGCCGGGCACACCGGCGGTTGGGGTTCCACCGCCGTCGCCGTGATCCTGCTGAGCGTGATGCTGTTCCCGGTCTACTGGATGGTGAACGTCTCCGTGCAGCCCGGGGGTGGCGGCGCGGTCGCCACCACCTGGCTGCCGCTGCACCCGGATCTGTCCGGGTACGGCAAGGCCCTGAGCGACCAGGGGCCGCACCTCGTCACCAGCCTGGTGATCTCCCTCGGCAGCGTCGTGCTCAGCCTGCTGATCGCAGCGCCGGCGGCCTACGCGCTGGTGCGCTTCCGGATCCCGTTCATCCAGCTGATCCTGCTCGGGATCCTGGTGAGCCAGATGGTGCCCGGGATCGTCGTCGCCAACGCGCTGTACAGCGCATACAGCGACCTCGGCCTGCTGAACTCGACGGTGGGGCTGATCTTCGCCGACTCCTCGACCGGGATCCCGTTCGCGATCCTGGTGCTGAGGGCGTTCCTGGCCTCGGTGCCCGGCGAGGTGATCGAAGCGGCCTTCGTCGACGGGGCCGGCCAGCTGCGGACCTTCGTCTCGGTCGTGCTGCCGATGAGCCGCAACGCGCTGGTGACGGCGGGTCTGTTCACGTTCCTGTTCACGTGGAGCGACTTCCTCTTTGCCCTCACGCTGACCACGACGGAGGACGTCCGGCCGGTCACCCTGGGGCTGTACCAGTACATCGGGTCGTATGTGCAGGACTGGAGCGCCGTCATGGCCACCGCCGTCATGGCCTCCGTCCCGGCCGTCGTCCTGCTTCTGGTGGCGCAGAAGTACGTCGCCACGGGGACGACGGCGGGTGCGCTGAAATAGCTCCGAAGGAAGGGAGATACGCCATGACAGGACCTGTCCGCGTCGTCGTGTGGGGCGAGAACCGGCACGAGCGACTTGAGGAGCGCGTGCGCAGGCACTACCCCGACGGCATGCACACCACCATCGCCGAGGGCATCCGCGACAATCTTGGCGATCGGGCGGAGGTCACGACGGTGACCCTCGACGACCAGGAACACGGCCTCACCGAGGACCTCCTGGCTCGGACCGACGTCCTGGTGTGGTGGGGGCACGCCGCGCACGCCGAGGTGGCGGACGAGGTGGTCGATCGCGTGCACCGCCACGTGCTGTCCGGCCTCGGCCTCGTGGTCCTGCACTCCGGGCACTGGTCGAAGATCTTCGTCCGGTTGATGGGCACGACGTGCACGCTGCGCTGGCGCAGCGAGCACGACCGCGAACTGGTCTGGACGGTGAACCCCACGCACCAGATCGCCCGCGGCGTCCCGCACCCGATCGTCATCGACGAGGACGAAATGTACGGCGAGTTCTTCGACATCCCGGTG
>Ga0307513_10003726_pt1 | contig 20607 bp, 17 predicted proteins | sample 15_EM_MG_FD_202174 | JGI IMG/M metagenome (GOLD analysis project Ga0307513, IMG submission 202174) | Populus trichocarpa ectomycorrhiza microbial communities from riparian zone in the Pacific Northwest, United States - 15_EM | ecosystem: Host-associated > Plants > Roots > Unclassified | place...
CCATTAACCCAAAGCTGCCTCCTCCATACACTAAATGAATCTTTCTCTCAGCTAGTACCTGACCAAGATGATTTGCTGATTCTAAAAACTCCTTTTCTTTCCCAGGACTGGATCCACCGAAAACACAAATATTGCTTTTGTGATGACTTGAGGAACCTGCCATTTCTACACACTTCTATATTTGTTGAATGTATGGGTTGAGTAGAAATGAAGGGAAGGAAGAGAAGATTTTATAGATGAGAAATTGAAAATGCAATTATACCACCTATATGTAGGCCAGCTGGAGTCTCTCTCTCTCTCTCTCTCTATTTATTTATTTTGAAAAAACATGTGTATGTACAGGTAGTTGTGATTGTGGCTCACATCTTCCCTTGGTTTTACATCCAAGAACGACTTAAACGCTTTCTATGGGTCGGGGATAGGCTTCCCATCCAGTTTTTAAAAAAACTGGCAAACAGGGTCTTTTTTAGTCAGATTCCCAAGACTATGTCGAGCATGTTCTTTATGAAATTGTGGCCATAAATCATGAATTGCACGATGCACATCTCCACTAGGATGCGTCTCAAAAGTCAATAAAAGATTATCTAAAGACCCCTTACTCAGGCCATCCTTAATGAATTGTATTTTATCTTCACGGTTTACAGATACCATTCCTAAAGAACGACATGTTGCATTACAAGTCCATCTGGCACATCTATGACAGACTTTCAGTCGTTTTGCACGACGTTTCTTTGCAAAAGTGCTTTTACCTGTTCCAGGCATGTATGAGATGAAAGAATTGGACTCACCTGATAATCGGACCTTTGCTTTAATCAACCAGCGAATATCTTCAGGAATTCCATGATTCATTAACAACCTCAATCTTGCACACATAACACGGTAAATTTTTGCAATCGTATTTGGAGGCAAAGCCGAAAAATACTTTTTCAATTTTTCAAGAGTGGTGTCCATTTTCAAATGAGAATTGGAGAAGAGATTCAAAGAAGGGAGAAAGAGGAAAGAATTGCATAAATATATACAGATATCAGTTATTATGGGAAACTGAAAGAACCGACTTAAGCCATGGAGTACCGTTATCCGCCATTTGACCGGGGTGAGAGAGACTAGCAAAACAAAATTCACACCAGAACGAAACACAAAACAATGTGAGAAAAAGAATCAATCTTTATATACAAGATCACTCAATTCAATAGAGTCATTTTCAACTGAAAAATTGTCAAAGTAAGCTTTCAAATGATGTCCATTTACCTTGAAAACATTGTCATTCTTTGGATTCCCGATATCACAGCCCCCATATGGATACACATGTTTCACAATAAAAGGACCACTCCATCTTGATCTTAGTTTTCCAGGAAATAAATGGAGTCGAGAATTATAAAGCAAGACTTTTTGACCAACATTGAATGTTTTTCTCAGTATTTTCTTGTCATGAAACTCTTTGATTCTTGCTTTATGAATTCTTGAATTTTCATATGCATCATTTCTTATTTCCTCAAGCTCATTTATTTGTAATTTTCGCAGCTGACTAGCATCATCAAGGTTAGAATTGAAAGCTTTAATAGCCCAATAAGCTTTATGTTCAAGTTCCACAGGCAAGTGACAAGGTTTTTCATAGACTAATCTATAAGGTGACATACCTAATTATGTTTTATAAGTAGTGAGATAAGCCCAAAGTGCATCATTAAGTCTTAAAGACCAGTCTTTTCTATTAGGGTTCACTGTTTTCTCCAAGATCTGTTTAATCTCCCTATTAGCAAGCTCTACTTGTTCACTTGTCTGAGGGTGATAAGGGGTGGCAACTTTGTGTGTGATTCCATATTTCTTTATTAAAGACTCAAATGACTTGTTGCAAAATGTGTTCCACCATCACTTATCATGGCTCGAGGGATTCCAAATCGACTCAAAATATTTTCTTTCAAAAACTTTATCACTGTTTTGTAATCATTATTTCGACTTGGAATTGCCTCTATCCATTTTGAAACATAATCTACTGTGACTAATATGTACAAGAAACCAAATGATGGAGGAAATTGACCCATGAAATCTATACCCCAATAGTCAAAGATTTCAATTACAAGAATAGGATTTAAAGGCATCATGTGATGTTTTGAAATAGATCCCAACTTTTGATAATTTTCACAAGTCTTGCAGAAAGCATGTGAGTCCTTGAACATGGTGGGCCAGTAAAATCCACTTTGTAAGATTTTTGCAGTGATCTTTCTTGATGAGAAATGACCCCCGGAATGATATAATTTAATGAAACTACTTACCTCATTGTCCTAAACTAAATAGAAAGACAATTCTAAATCAATTAGAAAAATATAACAAATCTAATACAATGACTTTTAGGTTTAATTTAGGTGTCTTAACAATCTCAAATTACTATAAAAATCAGACCTTATAAAGAGCAGAGTAGGGCCTCTGGAATTTCTATGAGAAATTTTATCTTAATTTAATAATTAAATAAAAATTTATATCCATTATCATAAGGCTGCAATTTAATCAAAATCTCTTACATTAGTCTCTTCATATTTTGAAAGAACCTGTCCTTCAATTCAAATTGTAATCAAGGCTCCCCAACGCTATTAACCTATTGACCATCAGCAAACTCGCTTACATTGTGTTAAGAAATCTAAAAAAAAAACAAAATCCATGAAAGAAATGAAAGAAGCAGCAAAGGTCGAGGATGGTAGGTAGTTAGGGGCGTAGAAAATAATGAGATCGAGTAGGCATAGTATAGAAAGGCAGAACTGTAGAAGCAATGGAGTTACATGACATTACTGAAAGTAATGGATCCGTAAGAGACTAAGTAGCAGCAGAACTCAGGGAAGAGATGAAATAGCCAGCCTTCCAAAAAAATAGTCACGTACACCTATAAGTAGACAATTTCTATTCTGAAAACAGAAATCAAACAAGATACTTTTCCTTTTGAAGACTCCGATTAAGACCCCTGACAAAACTAAGCAAGGATAAAATTAAACCCACAGAATTGATCACTTGGATACATTCTTCAATGCAGAAAATTCTTGCTTTTCACACAGAATTTTCTGTTGATCCAGTAATCAATTCTTTATTTGCTTCAGCTACAAGACCCAGATACTCTCCTAGTTTCATGTTTCCAAAGCTCCAGCAGTGATAGACTTTATTTTCTGTATCATTGCATATAGATCCTTTGACCCTCAACATCTCTGGAATGCTAAATTACAAGAAGAAACCACTGAATTTTGTTGCTGATAGCGTTGAGTGATTTCAGAATCTTCAACCTCCCACACAGCATAGGAAGCATTTAAGAACAGCTTCAGGGTAAAAATGGATGCTACACTGGCGCCACTCTTTCTGTTTTACTGGCTTCTATCTTCCTCTCTCTCCTTCTCTTCAATCCAATTAGAGGGACGTGAAGATGTTGCTTTGAAACGTAGGGCTGAAAGCAATATGAATGGTGAAAAAGATGCCTAAATGTGAGATTTAAGCATGTCTCTCCTAAATAAGTAACGAGTCACAGTTTGGAACTTGTCAAATTAGAAATAGTGAGCGTATTAACATTGTTAAATAATATTTATGTAGTCTTATTTATTAAGGATAGAATAATACTTTCAGTTTAATCTATATATACTTTATTTGTATTTAGGTTAAGACTAAGCACTCATAATATACAGATCATTCAGAATTCTAGTCTCCTTTTTGTGTTTGATCTTAATTATAATCACATGGTATCAGAGTTGGTTTTATAGAATGAGGCTTAATCTCGAACACAAATTTTTTGGAGTGATATTTTGTCTTCAGCTTCTACAAAATTTGATATTTCGTCTTCCCTTCAGCTTCTGCAATTTGGTATTTGCGTTCAGTTTCTGCAATTATTTTGGTATTTCGTCAAGAAGATATTTGTTTAGTTTCTGCAATCTCTGTTCAGTTTCTGCAATTTGGTATTTTTGTTTTCCGCTACTTTTGCATTTTGGTTCTCTGTGACTGTTGATTATGGCTACTGAAAGAGATGATTTGCTTCAGTATGTGAGTGTGAGGTTGGATGGGAAGAACTATTCATATTGGAGTTATGTAATGAGAAATTTCCTTAAGGGTAAGAAGATGTGGGGGTATGTTAGTGGAACTTATATGATACCTAAGAATATTGAAGAGGGGGATGTTGTTTTGATAGATACATGGGAAGCAAATAATGCAAAGATCATTACTTGGATCAACAATTCTGTTGAGCATTCGATAGGTCCGCAGTTGGCAAAGTATGAGACATCAAAAGAGGTTTGGGATCATCTACAAAGGTTATTCACTCAATCAAATTTTGTAAAACAGTATCAATTAGAGAATGACATACGAGCTCTTCATCAGAAGAATATGAGTATTTAAGAGTTTTATTCTGCTATGACAGATCTTTAGGATCAATTGGCTCTTAAAGAATCAGCAGAATTAAAGGCATGTGGTGCCTATATTGAGCGTAGAGAGCAGCAACGATTGATACAGTTTTTAACAGCACTTCGCAGTGATTTCGAAGGACTTAAAGGTTCAATTCTGCATCGATCTCCACTGCCTTCTATTGACTCTATTGTCAGTGAGTTATTGGCTGAAGAAATACGTCTTCAGTTTTATTCTGAAAAGAGAATTCTTTCTGCTTCAAATTCTTTTGTACTAGTAGTACCTTCTAAGACATTCTCTAATCATCAGAACAAATCTTACACAAGGGTTGGCTTCGATGAGTATAATTTATATAAGCAGAAAGGTCATTGGAAGGCTCAGTGTCCTAAGTTGAGACATCAGAATCAAGCTTGGAAGCCTGGCAGTCAGTCACAATCTAATGCTCATAGACCACCTCAGGGTTATAAACCACCACACCACAATACCACAACAGTAGCTTCCCCAGGCTCTATTACCGATCCTAATACTTTGGCTGAGTAATTTCAGAAGTTTCTCTCCTTGCAGCCACAAGCAATGTCCGCTTCTTCTTTCATAGGTCAGTTGCCTCATAGTTCCTCAGGTATGTCACACTCTGAATGGGTCTTGGATTCTGGTGCTTCCCATCATATGTCTCCAGATTCCTCATCTTTTACCTCTGTGTCCCCTTTGTCCTCCATTCCTGTTATGACTGCTGATGACAGTCCTATGCCCTTAGCAGTTGTTGGTTCTGTTGTCACACCTCACTTGTCTCTCCCTAATGTTTATCTTATTCCAAAAATCAAATTGAATCTTGCGTCTGTTGGTCAAAAATGTGATTCGGGTGATTATTTAGTCATGTTTTCTGGTTCTTTTTGTTGTGTACAGGATCTGCAGTCTTAGAAGATAATTGGGATAGGCCATAAGGAGAATAAACTATATATTTTGAATGAGTTAAAAGTGCCAATTACTGTTGTTGCCGCTGCTACTACTACTGTTGATTTGTCTTCCTTTCGTTTGAGTCTTTCATCTTCTAGTTTTTATTTATGGCATTCCCGTCTATGTCATGTTTCGTCTTCTCGTTTGAGATTTTTGGCATCCACAGGAACTTGTGACATTTCTGATTGTAATGGATGTAAACTGGCAAAATTTTCCGCTTTACCTTTTAATTGAAGTATTTATGTTTCCTCTTCACCATTTGATTTGATTCATTCTGATGTATGGGTACCTTTTCCTGTTGCCACAAAAGGAGGGTCTTAATATTATGTCTTTTTTTATTGATGATCATACTCGTTATTGTTGGGTTTTTTTAATGAAATATCGTTCTGAATTCTTTGAGATATATCCAGCTTTTCAAGCTCTTATCAAAACTCAATATTCTGCTGTGATCAAATGCTTTAGGTGTGATTTGGGTGGGGAATACACCTCTAATAAATTTTTCCAATTGCTTGCCTTAGATGGAACCATCCACCAAACTTCATGTACAGATACTCCTGAGCAAAATGGTGTTGTTGAAAGAAAACATAGGCACATTATCGAAACTGCTCGTTCTCTCTTATTGTCTGCTTTTATTCCTAGTGAGTTTTGGGGAGAAGCTGTTCTTACTGCTGTAAGTTTGATTAATACGATTCCATCTTCTCATTGTTCGGGTCTATCTCCTTTTGAAAAGTTATATGGGTATGTCCCTGATTATTCATCATTTAAAGTCTTTGGTTGTACTTGTTTCGTTCTTCGTCCTCATGTAGAACGCAGTAAGCTATCCTTTCGATCCGCTATTTGTGTCTTTCTGGGTTATGGTAAAGGTAAAAAGGGGTATCGTTGTTTTGATCCAATAACTCTGAAACTTTATGTGTCTCGTCATGTTGTCTTCCTTGAGCATATACCTTTCTTTTCTATTCCATCCACTACTCATGGCTTGACTAAAACTGATCTTATTCATATAGATCCATTTTCTGAGGATTTTGGTAGTGATACCTCTCCCCATGTTCGATCAATTTGTACTCATAACTCTGCAGGTACTGGTACTTTACTATCTGGCACACTTGAAGCTCCATTCTCATTTACAGCCCCTCAAGCTTCATATGAGATTATGGATCCACCTCCACGTCAGTCCATCCGCATTCGTAAGTCCACAAAACTATCAAATTTTGCTTATTCTTGTTATTCTTCATCATTTACTTTCTTTTCAGCTTCTATTCATTGTCTCTTTGAGCCCTCTTCTTATAAAGAGGCAATTCTTGATCCACTTTGGCAGCAAGCTATGGATGGGGAACTTTCTGCTTTGCATAAGACAGATACTTGAGATCTGGTTCCTCTACCTCTTGGTAAGAGTGTTGTTGGTTGTCGTTGGGTGTATAAGATCAAGACTAATTTTGATGGGTCTATTGAGCGATACAAAGCTAGGCTGGTTGCAAAAGGATACTCTCAACAGTATGGTATGGACTATGAAGAGACATTTGTCCCGGTTGCAAAAATAACTACTATTCGTACTCTTATTATCGTAGCTTCGATTCGTCAGTGGCATGTTTCTCAGCTTGGTGTTAAAAATGCCTTCTTGAATGGAGATCTTCAAGAAGAAGTTTATATGGCACCCCCGTGCTTGGTTTGAGAAATTCTCTATTGTGATCTCGTCTCTTGACTTTGTTTCTAGCAGTCATGATTCTGCTCTTTTTATTAAGTGCACTGATGCAGGTCGTATCATTCTGTCTTTATATGTTGATGACATGATTATTAATGGTGATGACATTGATGGTATTTCAGTTTTGAGGACAGAGTTGGCTAGACGATTTAAAATGAAGGATTTGGGTTATCTTCGATATTTCCTGGGTATTGAGGTGGCATACTCACCTAGAAGTTACCTTCTTTCTTAGTCGAAATATGTTGCAGATATTCTTGAGCAGGCTAGACTTACTGATAACAAGACTGTAGATACTCCTATTGAGGTTAACGCAAGATACTCTTCTTCTTATGATTTACCTTTGATAGATCCTACTTTATATCGCGCTATTGTTGGGAGTTTGGTATATCTCACCATTAATCATCCAGATATTGAATATGTTGTTCATGTTGTTAGTCAGTTTGTTGGTTCTCCTACTACTATTCACTGGACAGTTGTTCTTCGTATTTTGCGATATCTTCGGGGTACAGTTTTTCAGAGTCTTTTACTTTCATCCACCTCTTCCTTGGAGTTGTGTGCATACTCTGATGCTGATCATGGTAGTGATCCCACAGATCTCAAGTCTGTTACCGGGTTCTGTATCTTTTTAGATGATTCTCTTATTTCTTGGAAGAGCAAGAAACAATCTATTGTTTCTCAATCATCCACCGAAGCAGAATATTGTGTCATGACATCTACTACCAAAGAGATTGTTTGGTTACGTTGGTTACTTGCTGATATGGAAGTTTCCTTTTCTCATCCTACTCCTATGTATTGTGACAACCAGAGTTCTATTCAGATTGCTCACAACTCGGTTTTTCATGAGCGAACTAAGCATATTGAGATCGATTGTCATCTTACTCGTCATCATCTCAAGCATGGCACCATTGCTTTGCCTTTTGTTCCTTCTTCCTTGCAGATTTCTTTACCAAGGCGCATTCCATCTCTCGTTTTCGTTTTCTGGTTGGCAAACTCTCGATGCTTGTAGTTGCCGCATCGTGAGTTTGAGGGGAGATGTTAAATAATATTTATGTAGCCTTATTTATTAAGGGTAGAATAGTACTTTCAGTTTAACCTATATATATTTTATTTGTATTTAGGTTAAGACTAAGCACTCATAATATACAGATCATTCAGAATTCTAGCCTCCTTTTAATCACAAGCATATGATCTTGGAGTCACCATAACAAATCAAAGGATCTGTACCAACAACAATTTGGAAACAATTAAAGCCATTATGAATGATGAAAAACAGGGAGTGCATCACAGAACAATCACGTATATTTTCAGGAATATGACAAGTTTAATGGTTTATACATTAAAATTTAATCACTGTTGGCAACACTTTACTATGTTTACGATGATGGAGAAAAATGGAATAATAAATGACTATGAAACAAAAATATTATTTCCATGGAAAAAGAATTATACACGAGTTAAGAGCAATTGCAGAAAACCAACTCTTAGGATTGTGTACAAGGTACGTATATTTGGGGTTTTTGTAAACAAAACAAGATCCTGTTATACAACGCAACTTCAAATGTAGGAAGTCAATCCTAAGGTTTTTAGCTTCGATACTGATTTATTGATTTCTGAGTATGCATGCAGTATTCTTATTTTGGTTCCATATTGACAATTGGAGCAATGATCGGTGCAATCACATGTGGACCGATTGCTGATTACTTTGGTCGGAAAGTGGTAAGAAAATTTCGATTTTTGGAACGTATCATGATCATCCAATAAAAGAAAAAAGATATTGTGAATCTCAGTTCTTTCTCGCTACACTTTTGAGGGATTTAGCTCTTGCATATTTTTTCTGGAGAACATTCACCTGATAAGACCGTATTCATGTGGAATGCAGGCAATGAGATTTTCTAGCACCTTCTGTGTTGCAGGATGGCTTGCTATTTACTTGGCTAAGGTTTGTGTCAGCTAAATATGCACACCAAAACGATCTATACAACGCAATGACTATAACTTTTACTCTGTCATGGTTAATACGAAAGGGTGTTTTTGCATTGGACATTGGAAGATTGGCAACAGGATACGGAATGGGTGCCTTGTCCTACGCGGTACGTACATTACATTCTTCTTCTAGCATTTGATTAAATTAGTAAAACTTGTTGCTGGTGATATTAATGTCATTGACTAGGTTCCCGTTTTTATAGCAGAAATCGCACCCAAAAACCTTAAGAGGAACATTAACAGCTTTGACTCAGGTAAATATTGCACAGGACGAAGTTGCAGAAACACTATGTTTTCGTAGTTAAATTTGATTTCATCTTTCTGAATCAAAGAATAGAAAAAATAGATAGTGCAGATCATCCATAATTATTAATTATACGTAAGGATCACAACTCGTTACATTATGGTTTCTTGCAGCTCATTGGTGCTACTGGAGTGTCTGGTGCATTCATAATAGGGACAGTACTGAGATGGAGGATTTTGGCATTGACGGGTTAGATTCCTCTGTCCATTTGTATATTCAATTATCAAAATTAACAAAACTATAGCAAATGATAGTAAGATAGGGAGCTTAATTACTTCTGAAGTCTTGCAGGACTTAAATTCTGCTTGTTGGCATGTTTCTCATTCCAGAGTCCCCTAGATGGCTGGTAAGCAGCAACATGTATACGTAAATAATAACTACGAATAAAGTAGATGTATGAAACACTATCTGATGAATGCAGGCAAAGAAGGGACGTGAAAAAGATTTTGAAACCGCATTACAGAAACTTCACATATTGAAAGCTATGCGCTTTCTTTGCATTCTAGGTTTCTGCATCAGGATTGGTCCTTGCCTGCATAATAACAGGGGTTTCATTCTATCCGTAGGTTATAGTCAAACTCCTCATATAAATATATATCTCTCAAATCACAGTTATGCTACTGCCTTTTCCAAATATTAAAATATTTAGAGATACATTGCGTGAAACAGGTTAATGAAGTACGTAGCCCTCAAGTCAGTTCCTATACTCGCTGTAATTGGCATACTGGTAAGACAACAATTTTTTCTCAAACTATATCAATGTTAACATGGATTGATCTTCTTTAAAAAAAAATATAACAACAGAAAATCCAATCCCCATGTTAACTCTGACAATTACTCTTTGAATTTAGCTATATATAGGAACGTTTTCAGCAGGTTTGGGTCCAATTTTCCTTGGGTTTTGATGTCAGAGGTAATCTAATACTCCATTCAAGATGAAAGCTCCACTTCCATGATGGATATCCCACCAACATAAAGACTATCCTTTTGTTTCAGATATTTCGTTTAAATATCAAAGGAGTTGCGCGCGGGAAGCATAGCGACACTAGTGAACTGGTTTTGTGCATGGGCAGTCTCCTTCACCTTCAACTTCCTTATGACCTGGAGCTCCTATGGTAAACAAATCTAAAACTTTATCTGATTAGAAGTAATTTGATATTCACATGCTATCTCAATGAATAGATTACTGATGATCGTTTTTTCTTTTCTTTTTCAAGGTCGGAGTGTATTGATTTGGTGAGTTTAGTTCTTGTTTGAAAAGCTTATGTTCCAATGAATGGAGAAATTTCGTGCTGCCCATTGCGGCTCAATACATGGCAGAGTAATACTAATTATTTTTTAAATATATATATATATATATATATATATATATATATATATATATATATATATATTATAAGAGAAAATCTCAAAATACACACGAATATATCATCATCTAGATAGGATATACTTGTAGGTATTTCTAATCCAATAATCTTAAAGTATTTTTTTTTTAATTAACGTGAGTGTCCGGGTCAGCTTTCGCGTATCTTAACCAATCTCACGGGTCCTGAAGTTAACGATCATGTAAGCCTCCAGTAATTTTGATATTTGTGAGGCTCAAACTGGTAACATCTAGAAAACAAACTTATTACCTTACCGGTCAGTTGAGAAATTATTAGTAGTCAAAGTAATTGAGAAATTACTTCCACACCGTGAACTGCAAGAAATTTGTATTCATGCATTTATGTAGAGGGAGCATCTCTTATGAAAGCAGAAACAAAAGAAAATATGAAGAAAAAACTTAGATGATAAATGGTCTTGCAATCATAGTTTGCATTTGACTGAATTTACACACCCTTCTTTACTATAAGAATCAGACTGAATGTTCTCGTGGTCTGATCCTTCTCATGAAGATGATTGTTGTGTCCATATCAAGGTATGGGATCTGGATTTTATTTTATTCCTGAGATGCTATCGGGCTCTACGAGGCCCGGGAACTTGCTAGGCAAGTCTTGTACTAGGTTGAGTCCAAATCAAACCCTAGTTGGGATGGCTTGACAAGCATTTCGCAAATAAATGTTCATTTAATTTAATCAATGATGGTGTAGCTTCCGAATCCAAACCAAAATTTATAATATTATCTCCCTTTCCCTCTTGTTTCTACTTCTTCTTTTCCAGGTGTACCTCAACAGCATCCAACTAGCAAATAAATATTTATTATAAAATTAAAAGGGATTAAAATATTATAATTTATACAGTGTCTTATAAGAATACTAAGAATAAACTTAAAGGGAGGTAGAAAAAAAATTTTCTTGCAGGGGATGTGACCCAGGGCCTCCCCTATATCCGCCCCTGATTACAATGGAGATTGCATTAATCTAGCTAAAGTTTCTCACCACGTCGAAGAAAATATATCTCAGCATCCAAAAATAGTTCTTGTGCGTCAGCTAGCAAACAAAAGATTCTCATAACAAATAAATTGTTGTTTTCATATTTTTAAAATTTCTAAAAATAATAAAGAACCGTGTATTAATAATTTATATTATTCACTTTATCGAGATCAACGACGGTCGGATGATTCTTTATCCCGGGCTTGCTTCTTGGATCGATAATAAAAATAACCATTACTCATGGAAGAAACATATATGATATTTAAAAAATTAATAATTTTGAGTAGGTACGTAAAAAGTCAAATCATGTGCCCAAACATCTACACATCAACAGCGACATCCTTGAAAAACGGTTCATTCGTTGATTGGCTTATGGACATCAATAATAATAATTCATCGCCAAGATAAATTCACATCCCAAGTCCAACATCTTTATTATTTCTGTAAAACAAATATGATTACATATGATTTTTAAGGTTGGAATTTCAAGTTAATTTGTGCTTATTTTGATATTGTGATTTAATTATATTTTATGAATTTTTTTATGTTTATGAATTATTTTAATATATTAATATTTAAATTAAATTTTAAATAATAAAAAAGTATTAATTTAATATATTAACTAGTATAAAACAAATTAAAAACTATAATTCTAAAATGACCATTAGAAGATTTGGCCCGGAATTTGATTTGTTCTTGGTTTGGAAATAAAACATTGCATTTTTTATTTTTTATTTTTTATTTTTTTTAGTTAAAAGGAGATATGTTTCTATGGTGGTTTTAGGGATGAAAATGGGCTGATTTACGAGACAAAGATAGAGGAGTGATCGTCGATCTGGTGGTTGTGGTTGGCTTTGTTGATTGGTAAGGAAATTAGTTAAAATACACGTAAATTAATTCGAACACTCATATTAATAAAATAAAAAAATAGCACATAATTTATATAATCATCATATCATCTAGTAATTAACTTTTAAATTATCTTCCCAATCAAATCAAAAGCTCACAGCGTCTTTGACTGGTAATCAGAAGACTAGTAGGAAATGTCTCTAGCAAGATCACACATGATGACACGTTCCAGTTACCCACAGGCCTGGACGACGGCATACAAGTAGGACATACGTGAAAATTAAGAATCACTGTTTTTTTGTATACAGCTACAATTCTTGGACCAGACATATGGCCAGATCCCTGGAGATGTCTTTGATAAACCTCTCTCTCTACTAGTTATTACTAATTAATTAGTAGCACAAAGTGGTCTCTGTCCTTTTTGTTTACTTTGAGGGTGTTCTAAATTGTATATTACGTAGATCTATACAGCAGACAATTTAACTGGCTAGTTGCCTCAAATGACAGACAAAATCTGATCAGGCCCTTCATTATCAGATTGCCAGACTTTATTCTTGGCACTGTTCAAGTGAACACAGTACTAGCAAAGTTCATTTTACTCAAAATAGTGGAATAAAGGTGTGGGCACTCCAGCACATAAATAGAACTGCATAACGTGACTACTTGTTAAGTATGCAACTAGCAGTCAACATAGTCACCTAATTGTCGTTGCAGGTAAGTTTATAATTAAAAAATCTTAATCTTGTACGACACAGTCAATAAAAAAAAATATCAATTCAACTATAAATTAGTTAAAATACATAGTTAAATATCTAACAAATTAACCTATAGATCGCACTTGTACTATATGCGCAACCAATTGTTGCGCATGTCCTATATGCACGACCACTATTTCTATACTGGAATGAGAATTACTTTTTTAACTATGCGAGTTTGGAAAATAAATTTGCTCACTGTTATGACGCGGGAAAAAACTTGAATAAAGAACAATTTATTAATTTCACCCTCATCCCTCATTTACTCGCCTAGATTATCATTGAACAAAATGTATAGGGTGTGGATTTTTCAGTGTAACACTAGACACAAATTATTATGGATTGCTACAATGAAGTTATCATTTTGTTGTTCACTTGAAAAAAAAATAAGGAAATCTTGGTGTTAAGGTCAATTTAATCTTTTTCAATGGTTCATTGGTCATTAAAATATTGTTAGATGATATATTATTCTTTTCAAATTATATTAAACAGTAAAATTATTTATTTACCCCTAGATGAAAAAAAATTATAATTGTTGACCAAGTGTATGTTTGTCTTTTCACTTAAAAAATAAGGCATGTGTCTAAAGGGTATTTTTGTCCCATCACATATCATTTTTTTTGTAATTTTCAAAGGTATGAGTGGTGTTTTGGTATTTTTACGTTAGACAGTTAATGTTTTATTAAAAAAAGTTGTTGGCATATGCTCATTAAGTGCTAGCGAGTGGATAGTGTTTGCACCATTTAGACGACGTGTGAGACGTCACCTGATGGCCAAACATACCTTTCCATCGTGTCTTTGTGAGCACTATCATGTCATCTTCCTCCTAGTGTGACGTATGACGGTGGATGATGGGCAATTTATCATTGGTGGACCTTTTTCTCTCTCTCTTTCCAGTATGAAAATGTACATGATTGTCCTTTCTATTCTTAGTTTTTGAATTTCAATCCTTATTATTTTGATTTCTTATTTTCATTCTTATTCATTTTTTTAAAGCTTTGTTTGTTTTCAATTTAGCACTTCAATTATAATTTTTCATTTATTATTTTTTTCATTTCGGTTCTTATTCTTTTAATTTCTATTTTTTTTCTTGGCTCTTTTGTTAAATCATTCAATCAAAGTTTATGTTGTTTTATTTTTTTCAATTTGGCCCTTATTCTTTTGATTTATTTTTTCTTTTGTTAAAGTTATTTTTCTTTTCAATTTAACTCTCCATTTGAACATTTATTATTTCCCTCTAATTTATTTTTTATTTTATTTTCACCCTCATGCTTTTAATTATAATTTTTAGATCCTTTTGTGAAGTTTTTTTTTCTTAGTTTTATCATTTGACGTTTTATTTGTTAGGGATTGGTCTTCGTGATTTTTTTATTTGTAATGCTTCTGATCTAATTACCCGGGTCATAGTTCTGAAAAATTAATGTGATTTGACATCTTTTTTTGCTCGTTTTCTTTTATAATTTTATCATTCTATAATATAACTGGATAAATATTTTATAAGATTAAATATTTTGATCTACATGCATCTTTCATAGATAATTATCAATTTATTTAGTTAGATATTTATATATGTTTTTCTATTTATACTTTGAATTTTTGATATAAAAAACACATCAAAATATCTTGGATTATTTTAATAATAATTTTTTTAATAATCCACAAAGAAACGCAGGTAAAATAATTAGCGCGTGAGCCACATTATTCCTCTAGTGTCAGTGTCGAAAACAATATTCAATCCCGTTCTGTACTCTAAATGGTAAATAGAACATGGTTGCTTCAGAATACTGGCTGGATTCCCATCTCCCGTGTAATGATTTCCAGTCTGCAGGTTGCAACTCCATCCAATTGGTATTTTAGGGGACCCATGTTTGTTTGTAGCTTTTGTTGGCTTTGTATTTTTCCACTATGATTATTAAATTGCAATAATTCGCGTAATCTTATCCGCAGATCTGCTTCAAAAACAAAACCATTTTTTATATTAGTGTATACAACTCAATTGGTTACACGCTCGCTATACTGCGTGCTGGTGATACTTGATAGTTGATAGTAATGTTTTAAGAAAAAAATTCAAAACCAAGTCGTTAAGTTAACTAAATTTAATATATTTGGTTAATTTAATAATATGATAAAAAAATAGACAACATCAATAAATAAATCAAACAAAAAAATATTAGTTCGAGTTAATCTAGATAAACCTACTAAACTCGTGACCCAACGCATGAGATCAAGGTAAACCAATAAAAGAAAGAAAATAATGAAGTCTAATCCTCAATAAACTCAATTACAAACCTCGTAAGAAAAATTAAGTTAAATCCATACATATAGTTATTAAAAAAAATTGACCCCTTACCCACCAAAAAAAAACACGAGGGAACCGATCAATGTACAACTTAAAAAACATTAGGATAAAAAAAAATATAACATTCAAACATGACCTACCCTCACTTAAGAAGGAGTATAAATACATTTGGGAGAAAGAAAAGCTGACTTTTCTTCTCCCTCATGGCCGACTAAAACAACCATAGCAACCTCTTCTCTTACAAGTTCCACAAAAAAAATTACTTGCATGTCACCCATACAAGATACTTGAGTGAGAAAAGAATAGAGGTGAGGTGAAAAACCAAAAACATTAAAGTAGTATGAGAGAGAGAAGACCGACCGGAACAACAGTGAAGGAGGAAGGAAAAACAAAAAAAAAGAGAAGAAAATCACCAAAACACTCCTTCAAATTCTATTTAATTTCGTGTCGTAAGGATAACCTTTACTTTTTCATTTGTTGTTTTGAATTTATTAGAAGATATGGGAGGAAAACCCCAAATGAGATAACCAAGAGCTCTTATACCTCATTATTGTGAAAGACCAAATGAAGAGATTAGAAAGTTGAGATAAGAAAAGGACATTTCCAGGTTCTATAAGAAATTTTTTTTGGTATATGTTATAGAGAAAACGCTAGCTAAAGCCGGCCTTAATGAAAAAGTGAGGAGAGAATAGAATCGAATGATACAATCTGTTAATTAGTGACCTTGATAAGTATTTTAAATGAAGTACATAGGCTGAAACGGAATTTTAAAAGTGTTCATATTCTTGTTTTATATGATGAATTGTAGAACTTATTTAATTGTAAGATTAAAGTATTGATATATGATTATTTCATGTTAACATAGACATATTTGGAGTGAAAGTGATGATTTACATGGATAAACTTGAAAGAATAGAGATAATATGTTTGGTCAAGAGAAGAAAATGGAAGAAAACATCCCTTGTATGATGAACATCTTTAGAGAAACATGCAAGATAGTAGAAATTGAGTTTATAGATAATATGATGATAGTTATTAGCTTGTGTTTAATGATTTGAAATAGAAATGATTGTGAATGATGGAATGAACACATGGAAAGAATGGCCCATGTTTCGGCCACCATGAAAGATTTAGGAAAGAAAATCCTTAAAATATAAATACTTGAATTGATTGAATATTACTTAGCAATATTGTGATAAATTTAAATGAAATTATGGAAGTAAACATGATCCTTGAATGTGTCTAGTAGAATTACATAAATTGAAATACGTAGAACATATTATACCATGTTATAATACATGAGAATTTGATAATATTATATTGAAAAACACAAAGGTATGCTTGGTAGAGAAAGGACATAAGTTCGACCATCTTAGAAGAAAATAGAAAAGAAAGGTTTTTATGAATATAATGATAATTAATGGATCCTCCTTAACAATATTCAATGATTGGGTGAAATTATAATAGATTGGAGATATTACATATTAATTTTACTTCATATGCTCTTGGAAATGAATTGTCATGTGGTCAATATATATAAAATAGGTTATGATATGATCTTTTAAGTAAAGAACTTGGTATTGGCTTTTATGCATGAACTTGGAAAAAGAAATACCTTAATAACTTAATTTTCGCTGATAATTTCAATGTCGCAATGACTTAGTTTTTATTGATGATTTTCAATATAGTTGGAATGAATTATTTATTAGAAAATTGTTACCATGCAAAATATGAATAATATACACACATAAAAATATATTTATATATGTGCAAGTGCACATATATAGGTGTGTGAAAATAATCTTTGATGATGCCTAAAAATAATTGTAATATCCCAATTACCGGGACAACACATCAATCATAATATAGGAAAGACATTGTAATTTTTTTTTAAACCAGATTCAATCAAGGTTCACACACATATATGTGTGCACTCGCACATATATTCATGCAAGGTTCACTAAAATTTCTACCGAGATTTCGAGCATACCAAATTATTGATAATTGCCTACATTTCAAAGTCTTTATAACCACATAGGTCATTCACCTTAATACCCATTTCGTGTCATCTTGACCTCAAGAACATTCTCAACACCATACATACATTTCATCTTTCAGTATTAGTATTATATACATTCACAAGAATATAACTCAAAACATGCACTAGAAAAAAAAGAACCTATTAAATCACTCATACATGTTGATCCTAAGACGTGTGTGTGTGTGTGTGTATGTGTAGAGAGAGAGAGAGAGAGAGAGAGAGAGAGTAGATTAGTCTAAACACGCATAGAAATTAGTTATGATAAATACTTAGTTATCATCTTACATAAGATATTTGTCTAAGGACTTCATTACATAAGACATACATAGATAGAATAACTTCATTGCGAAGGAAAAGGTTATTGTTTTTTTTTAAGTTACATAATCTATTACATGCATAACAAAAGTTGATATAGGAATCAAATAAGAGCTTTCATTAATTTTTTTCTTTTGTTTTATTTTGAGTCTTTGTATCATCCATATTTCGTACGAATTCGCCATGCTACTTATGAAATCATATTTATAGTTTTTTTTTTCTTGTTTTTATTACATTATTAAGTCACTTTATATATATTTGAATTGCATTACAATAGCCATTGACTTTGGTTCGTTGATTTTTAATTCCAAAAGAACCACAAGAAGATGAGTCGAGAAGTAAAGGTGTGGTGAAAACAATTGAGTGAAAAGCCTTGGATTGTGTTAAAAACAACAGTTGTGAGGATATATTTTTGTTGCTAGTAATAATTTTTTACAAATTCAAATTTATCTAAAAATCACAAGTTCGCGACACTAAAAACGGATAACACCTTTCAGATGCAAGCTTTCATCCAACAACCTGAGCTTCTGACTAGGGTAATAAAGGATCTAAAAGACATAGCTTCAATAAGACAACAAAATAGTGGGATGGATGGATTGAGAATAGGGGTTGATCTTGTTTACAAGAAGTTTATTTTAATAGTAATGAACTTGACCTTTTTTATTTCTAGTATTTGTGTTTCTTTGTTACAGGAGTTTGATGATGTGTTTCCTGATGAGATTTCTAGTGGATTGCCATCGATAAAATGGATCGAACATCAAATTGATCTTGTTTCTAACACATCGATTCCTAACTGACTAGCCTATTAAAGTAATCTCGAGGAGACAAAGGAGCTTTAAAAACAAGTAAAAGAGTTGATAACAAAAAGTTATATTCATGAAAGTATGAATCCTTGTGTTGTTCCTATATTACTTGTACCTAAAAATGATGGAACTTGAAGAATGCGTGTGTTAGTTGTAGAGCAAAATAATAACATAATTGTGAAATATAGACATTATATACCTAAGATTGATGATATATTAGATGAATTACATGAGTTGCATATATTTTCAAAACTTGATTGAAAGAGTGGATGTCATTAAATTATTATTGCTACTGAATTTATTCGGCTTGTGTGAGATAAATTCTTGTATTTTTTAATTTTCTAACTAACTAAATTGATTTATTAAATATTAACTGGTTTTATATTTTTTTTTTATAATTGATATTTTTATGAAAGTTTTTATTTCAATAACACTGATATCATGGCTGGATTTGTACAAGTAATTTAGTTAAGAATAGTATTGATTTGACATCATGCATGACCTTAAATATCATGCATGCTTTGAGACTACCCAAATAAATTATCACGTGATTTAATTATATAACATGTACGGAAAAATACAAGTAAACTGTTTTAAACAGTTAAAAAGAACAAGGAGCAGTGAATTCATCTTTTATCACTTTTTTCATAATTGCATAACAATACATTTAAGTACGTTTATTATTATTATTATTATTATTATTATTATTATTGGAAAGAACTTTATAGAAAGTTATGTAATTTATTACTAATAAAATATTTTTTAGTTTTTTAATACAATGCATGATCTATTGAGACCATAAATAATCAACCAAAAGTAGAAAAGGCCATCTAGAACTTAATATTGACTAGGTCAGGTGGGATTTTTTTTTGCAATAAAAAATGACAAAGTCAATCTAAGAAAAATATAGGTTCAATAATAGCTAGCTTTTAGTTTTCATGTGAAAGTAAATTTGAATTTATAACCGTTAATCTTTTTTATTTCCGATAATAATTTAAATTTATAAATTTTTTCCTCAAAATTATATACTACATTAATTCGATAAATAAAAACTCTTTATAACAACTAGGTGGCACTATATAAACATGCAGGGAGTTGCTTGAGCTTCTTCTAAGATTTTGTTTGGTATTGCGTGTTGCGGGCTAATTATGTTTTTAAATTATTTTATTATATTTTTGAATTGTTTTAAAGTGGATATAAAAAATAAATTTTTAAAAATAAAAAAATATTATTTTAATATATTTTTAAACAAAATATCTTTTAAAAAATTACAATCTAGCTATTAATTATTTTCGCAGCCGAGTAAAAAAAATGGAAAAGCCGGACATTAATTTCGCATCTTACAGTTTCGCAGCCGAGTAAAACAAAAATGGAAAAGATGGTGGGCTACTCCGCTCCTCAATGAAAGAGGAAGAACGAGTCAAGAGAATATCGCAGTCAAATGGGATCTGCCAACCACGCATTTAATTTTCTTTTTCAAATAATTTAATGATATAAATGCCAAGTAGTCATGTGTGGCAAGCTGTCTGGCCTAAAAAGGAAGAAGAAACGTAGAGCAGGCTGCAGAACTCATTGGCTGGCTGAAGCAATAAAGACAGGGATTGATGATTTACCTTGAAAGAACTCCTTGGAATTTTGTACCCACTAGAGGCTGGCAGTACCCACAATTAATTAGACGTCAAGGCACCAAATGGACCCTGAAAATACCTCAAGTTATACAATTTAACTTTATTTTGAGGAGGGCTGAAAATTCTCCTGTGGTAGATTTAATGTCAATGAGAAATGATAAGAAATTCATAATCCTATAAAATAAAATAAAATAAAGCATAATCTCCATTATAATTTGCTTTACGAAATCTGTTTCAATG
>Ga0307513_10003727_pt1 | contig 20605 bp, 19 predicted proteins | sample 15_EM_MG_FD_202174 | JGI IMG/M metagenome (GOLD analysis project Ga0307513, IMG submission 202174) | Populus trichocarpa ectomycorrhiza microbial communities from riparian zone in the Pacific Northwest, United States - 15_EM | ecosystem: Host-associated > Plants > Roots > Unclassified | place...
CACTTGAGGTAGCGAAGCCAGCTGTTGGGGAACCTCAAACTGAAGAGGTAGGTGATAAGGGGGCAGAGGATTCCAATAAGGAAGAACAAGCAAAGCGCTATGACCCGTCATTAGGACCGCACACAAACAAGGCCAGGTTTGAAGATGTGACATACCGTAGTACACCTGTCCCTTGGAGAACTGGCGTGCTGGACCGATAACACCCCAAATGATGCTGGCGGTACCGAATACCTCAGTCGATGGGCAAATAAAGCCATCCTTCTGGTCTGGGCTACACATATCAGGAATGTTCGTGAACATCCATGCTTGAACGCCGAGTTGAACGGTGCCAGCAATGACGGTAGCGACGACTTGAGCCCAGAACATGGCTCGCGGAGGAACCTTCATGTAATGACCAAGTTTGAAGTCCTGGGTGAAGGTAAGAGCTAGAAAATACCCAACATCAGAAAGGCACAAATGAAGAAGAGAGGAAGACAGTGCTCACCTTGAGCCATGGTAATGTAACCCCAAGTCTTGAACATCATCATCGCGACAGGGCGTCCCGGAAGGCCGTATCCAATGATCAGCTCAGTAATGACGTTGAGACCGACTTGTTGATTCGTGATAGCTTGAATCATTCCAATAGGAATAACATAGAAGAAGGCGATCACGAGTGCGAGGATGAACCATTGACTAGCAGAAACGGTAACTTAGAACGCAAATGAGTGCAGATGGAAAGTCAACACACACTGGGAACTTGGTCTCCCAGACCTCGATTGAAATAATACCGAAAACAAACATGCTCACTTCAAAGAGCAATGAGTTTCAGAGGAACAAAAAACCCAATAATACTCACGGAAGATAATCGCGTACCACCACTCGGGGACTTGTGGGTAACGTGCCATCAAGCGGGCGTGGATATCGGGTTGCTCGTGCATAGCACGTCGGGACTGAGTCCAAATTTGCTTGCGGAAGTACAAGAACGCATGGGTAAGCGTAGCTGTAATGGAAGCAAACGACAATCCATAGGAGATGGCAAACGTAGTCGAGATGAACAATGGGCTGTATGCCTTGTATTCTTCCTCGTCGAAGGTGGCATCAGCATTGACGATCCTGGTAACGTCGTAGGCCTTTCCGAGATTGTTGAACGAGCCGCGGGAAGAAATCGGCATGAACTTGCCGTACCACACGTTGGTATACTAAATTTAAGATGCCGATCAGCAAAATGCCTATTTGAAGCCAAGTAATGGAGAGCCTACATGGAGAACCGGTGTAAGGAACCCTAAAAGAAAACAAGTTTCGATCATTGATCAATATTGAGCGTTAAGATCGGCAAGCATAAATGGCTCACAGAAGAAAAATACGAAGCCGACAACGATGTTTGCCTCGGCCCACCAGGGTGTGGCGAGAGGAGATCCAATATAGGTAATTTGTGCCCAATCGAATGTGATTAAACTCATCCCCATTCCGTGAACATATCCGAACATTTCATTCAAAGGGATGTTATCTGGTGCAATCCAGCAGACCCATGAGAAGTAACTGAGGGCCTGGAAGAGATATCCGGGCATGATGTACCAGATGGCGGATGCGAGGAAGGCGTAGAAGAAGAAACGCTCTCGGCTAATACCACCACGACTACCAATACCGGCGTATGTCTGCGCATGCAGAGTGTTAAAGAGGGCACAGGTAACCAAGTTGTTGGGCCAAACTTGAAAAAATTAGGCGCGTTAGACACAGTCAGCCAGGGTGTTGAATTGGTACTAACTCATGGATGGGGGTTGTACCAGGAAGCGACGAGCAATGCCTCCGATTGAGAAACCAATAAGCTGGGTTGACATGACCACCATCCATTGGTCTACGAATTATCATTAGAGGACAGGATCAAAAGGCACGAGTCGGAACGCAGACGTACAGGAAAAGTTGTAAGTCTGGTTGTAGAAAACCCGTTGAACGGCAATAATATCGGTAGCGTAGGCACTGGTGGCACCGACAGAGGCCATAATAGTTGACAAAACATGTTCCTTTATGGTGAAAGGGCCAGGGTTGAGCTCGAGGCCGAAGATTTTAACATTTGGGACGAGTCTAGCCCAAGCCCGGCCGATGGGGAAGATCAACAGCTGAGCGACAATCTATATTCATGCGTCAGATATTCGCTTTCAGTCCATAAATATATTGAGGCTTACACCTCCGACGGTCACAGAGGGATAGCGGAAGAAGAAGAATTGGTTCAGGCCCTAGTTAGAGAGATGAGAATGAGCGTTTATACCCAACTTCAAATACCCGACCAACGTACGGGAATAATGATAGCCCAGATCAAACCAAGCACCCAAGAGCGGAGCGTAGACGCAGGGATATCGGGATCGTCAGTGTTAGCGACGGCGGAACGGACTTCGGGATACGGTGAGTCGTCCTCTGAGTTAGAGTGTAAGCCGAATATAGACCTGCGGAAAGAAAGCGGAAATACGTACCTAAGACACCTGCAATGGCGGCATCCTTGTCAATATTGGGGTCGTCGAAGTCGGGCAGAGCGATGGCTTCTAGGTCGGCTGTCGAATTTGACGTTAGCGTGGGATATGGAGGTCAACGAGGACTGCAACTTACCATGCTCTTGGCCCTGCTTCTCGGCTTCCGATAAGCTGGCATCATGCTTACTGTCTTGTGGGAAAGACATTGCGCTGAGAGGCTGAAGCAAGGGTGGCTTGGAGGCCTCTCCGAGGAACGGCCCTATTTGTATAAATTCTAAAAGGCCGGGCATGTGGAATCCATGATAAGAACCCAGAGCAATTCCGGTAAGCGACAACCACATTGGGATCCAGATCTTGAGTGGAATCCATTGATGGTATTACCACGCCTTCAGGGGCTGGAGACAAGGCGGGTTGTGTAAGAATAGCAAGTCGACGATATTCAGTTCCTCCGCCACCTCGCGGGCGAGGTGTGAGCATCACTCGTGTATATTCTAGTTCCGAAAGGCATAGGTCTGTGCTGGAAGTTGAACCCGCTCCCGGTTATGCACATGACGGAGATGGAAGCCCTTGAAAGGTCTAAATTATGCCGCAATCCGAAATTCGTGGGTGAGTTCAAGTTCGTGCTTCGTGCTTCAAAAGGTGCCTTTTGTGTTGGTCTTGTGCGGAGATTGTGAGATACTTAAGGGGTGCCGAACAGCTACGCCAGAGAGACCACACCACGACTAGGTCGACAACCGTAATGAATCAAGTTCCCGGAGTATATGCTTCGGTGCTTTGTTTTCCTAATGTGGATTATGTGGATGTCGCAACGAGGAGTTAAAAGCATACCTATGTGCTACTTTCCGAAAAATGAATCACGGGCAGAAGACGTTAACTTTTCCGTCGCGAATTCATTTGCACACGACTAGAGGAAGCACATGGTGATATGTTAAGCAGAATCTCCCATCAATGGAAGCAGAGTTATCAATTATTTCTATAAATAGTTGCAAATAAGTATGTATCCCCAGATCCTGTTAGCCGTCTGAAAAAAAAAGAGGTAATCAATCGTCAGCGTGGTACATATTTCTTGGCATGCTTATCAGCTAAGCGGAAGGGGGCGGAAGGACCTGTCAGAGCATTGCCAGCGTGTAGGAGTTGCAAAATTTCTACATATTTTCCACCACTGGTTCCAATCGTCGACGAGTTGCCAGACGAAGGGCCGAAATTGAATGTTATCACTCGTTAGACAGTCATGAATAACCATCTGAAAAGGTGAGAATCCATTGTCTGGAGGATTTAACCGCCTTCCCATGTACAAATTTGTATAACAGAGACAATCGGGTGTAATTGGTGAGATGGGGGATCTTGAGCGGTGGAATGGGTGCCCATCTGACGGTGCGGTACACATGGTGCATGTCAACAGTTTATCGTACATAGTTCGGTAAACTTACGCTTTCAACGAGAAGCTGGCCAAGGCAGTGGAAAAAATGAATTCCGTTTCCCGTAAGTTGATATTAGCGAGATATTTTTATAAAGCGTGGTCGAATTCGGAACATTCGGTGGGCTCACCAGAGTATGATAATATAATTGCATAAAAATTAAGACAATTAGTTCGAAAATTAAGCTTTTGCTCGTTGGAGACTGGTTGGATCGCCATTCAGACGAGCCGCCCATATTATCAGAAAACGAATAAGGTGCCGGCAGTTCGAGATGCCAAGAATTTTAAAGAATTTCCAGGTCCCGAAATTGAGGTAACAGCATCATCTTTTGAATTAACTATTGATCCAGGCAACAGGACAGGAAAAAATAGCAGTGAACGAAGTTCGAACAGGGGGTTAGCCAGCTTGCATTGAGTTGGATAACGATTGTTAAAAATAGATTCCATATTGGCGATGGACCAACCGGGTGTTGTTAAGCTTGACAACCCAGAGCGTTGGCAAAGATGGTGACCCACGGGTCCGTGAACCCACACTAAAGTTACATGCGTTGTTCTGAATGTAATCAGATGCTCCTGCTGGGTTCTCTGGAGATAGCGAAGTGATCCCGAGGGCGGAGCACCTATCGAATGACACTGCAAGGGGTTACTCTGGTCACCAATTCTGGAGATAAGGTCCCCATGGTGTGAGCCGGTGGTATTGAGGTAGGTCTGGGAATTATTCTGGAGCTCGTGGCGGTCTTCGCAAGGGTTTACATAAAAGAACATCAAAACCACCGTCTATAAGCCATTTCCGTCAATCTTCGCAGATCAATCGCGGACTGGATTATATTCCACAAGAATCGGAAACCGGAAGGTTAATAAGCGCGCTTCTGCACATGGTCACAGCAGAGGTGGTTGATATTGGCTTGAAGACTAAGATAAAGGCGTCGAGTTACGGCGGCCATAGTATGGCTGAAGGTAAGGGTGAATTGATCGATCAAGTAATCACTTCACACGCCACCTCTTCATTGTGAACGTGTCCATGACGGATGCCTACACAACGACGACGAAAACAACGAAAACAACTCCAGGGCACAGAGCCGCGTCAGAATAGGCTAATACTCACAGGATATGGTGAGAACACAACTTCCAATATGTTAAATAATAACTTACACTAATACATTCAAGTCGGCGCTCTTCAACTTTCAATCATTGCTCCTCGTCATTCTGCTGTTCATCTGCACATGTACATATGTGCGAGCCGTGGCACCTCGATTAATCGATGTAAATAAGGTTGGGTCAGTATATCTTATCAATATTTTGGGACGAGTGCTTAAACATCCAATAGTTTTCCGGGGCTGCTATTCAAAGCTGCGAGGATAGGTCCGTCGACGCGTTTTTCGAAATTCGTTAATATATGTTTACATTTGACTCTCGACAGGAGAAAGGTTATCACCCTACGTTGCGCTAGCGTGTATAGCGATGGCGATTACGATTCTTGTGAAATGAATTACACTACTAGCACAACAATATGGACAAAAAAAACGCGAAAATAATTATGGGAAATGTCTCTACCCCTTCGGAGTTCGTCAACTTCCAGCAACACGTCTACCCCGCCTCGGATTCCGTTCATCGTCCTCTCCATTTCCGTTATTTGCATAGAGTGCCGACGTCGACCTCTGCGCCGTTCTCTCCACAATCGACGTCCCGTCTCGGAACCGCGCTCGGAAGAGAACATTCGCGTTGGTAAATAGGCCTTCCTTCAATGATACGACGATGAATTGGGAACCCTTGAATCTTGTGCGGAAAAGTTGTCCAATGTGTTGCGTATGCGAAAGGTCGAGTGCAGCGTCAATTTCGTCCAGGATATACATCGGGGCAGGTTTGAATTGGAGAAGGGCCATGATGAGGGAAAGAGCGATAAGTGACCTATATTTGCAATAAAAATGCCATTGAACCAGATGTTTCCTTTTCATAAACGAAATCAAGAAATTCAACGTACCGCTGGCCTCCACTCAATTCGGTCAAGCTTTGTTTCCATACAGTGCCGAGCTGAACTTTGACTTCTAGGCCATCCATGAGATCCTGACCAACCGGAGGCTGGAGCTTTGCGAAATTTCCAGGCAACAATTCTGCGAAGATACCCCCGAAGTCACTACAAAACGTGAGACCAACGTAAGTCGCGTTAGAAAGGCGATGCTGCACATGGACACTCACGCGTTAACCTTCTCCCATGTTTTCTGAAGCGCATCGCGTTTGTACCGGTCTAACTCTTCGATCGTTTCCTCTATCTTCTCTTTGTCCTTCTCCACCGTCGCCATGTTTTTCTTGAGATCCGCTTCCTTCTTCTCCACGCTGTGGATACTACTGTAAGATTCTGGAAAGCGCATAGAAGGGAAGAACATGTCACCTATCGATCATGTTCATAACCTTCGGGTTGATTTTCTTCTTCAATCCCTCTTGAGCAGTCTTCAGCTCCTCCGATCGCAGCTTAAGAGGCGTCAAGTCATCGCCCCTCACAGTATATTGCGTCCCAGGTTTTCCGAATAACCTGCGCACCTCAAATATTAACACATAGGTTGACAAGCAACGATGAGAAGAAAACCTACCCTTTTTCCTCCTCGATCCACGGGTAAAGCTGCTCCAGCTTCTCTATTTGGTTCTGCGCCTTCGTCTGCTCCTGAGCCAGCGCCTGTATTTTATGCTCGGCATCCTGAATGCCTAGGTCCGCCTGTGTTACGATGCCCTTCTGTTCTTTAATGACGCGATCAAGCTCCTTCAATTCAGTATCAAACCGACTGAGGGTAGCCATTTCTTCCTGCAGCTTTTCCTCGGCTTTCGCATGCTCGGCCTAGAGAGGGTCGTAACAGACAAAAGGAGTAAAAGATTCACGCCCGTCAGTAAGATGAAATTTACGGAATAGGCGAAAACCCGAATATTATGATAAGCGCAAGCACTCAAACCCACCTCGCTCAAATTAACCTTGTCCTGCAGTTTATCGAGCTCTTTGTGGAGATCCGCAATCCCCGCTTTCGCCTCTTCGAGCTGTGTCTTCTCACCAAGAATATCGCTTTCAATTTGCTCTGTTGGAAGGCAGGGTGTGAGCCATATGGTGCGCATCAATCCGCAGAACCCGCGGGCCAAGGTATTTGTTATTTATGGAACGAACGTACCTAGCTCCAGCGTGGAAGTTTGGAGTTCCTTCTGTTGTGTCTTGACGTGTACCGCATGTTTTTGCAATGCGGACTTCTGCGCTGTGATGCTACCCTGGGATGAAACGCAGATCATAGAAGAGTTAACCGATGGTTTGAATTCATTTCTTTGACACAGGGGAAAAGGGAAGGAGGGGAAAATCTGACGGGATATTAGCACACACCTTGAGCTCCTCGATCTTTCCGTCCTTGTTATTTTTGAACTCGTCCATGTCACGTTCGAGTTTCTTGCACTCTTCTTGTGCCTCTTTCTGTTTCTGCTTTGCGTTCTGCAGGGCTTCGCGTAGGTTTTCGATCGTGGACTTGACCTTCTCGACCTCGTTTGCGTTCTGAAAAAAAGTGTCAAGTCGAAACATGCACATCGAGAAAAGAAAAAGGGTTGTAAGGACCAACGAAGCATTGCTCCCACCGATCTGCTCCTCCAGCAACTTCAGCTCGTGCTGCTTAATCTCCAAATCCCTTATATGCGTGCGCCAAGTGTCGCGGAGACTCTTGGTCTTCGCTTCGTCACGCATAAGCCCCTGCAGCTTCCCATGCGCCTCTCTCACTCTCCCCTCGATCTCTAACAACTCTTGCACTTGAACAAGGATTTGCGAGCTATTCGGGGCCGAGCCGCCGCTCAGTGTTCCAGAGGGATCGTATACATCGCCCTCGAGGGTTACAGACCTGACGCGAACGTCATTGTGAAATGTAACTCGCTTGGCAGTGTCCGCGTCGTCGCAGACGAGAGTGTCGTTGAAGATGTAAGCGATGGCCTTTTTCACGTCCTCCTCGTACCCGACCAGGGAGAGCGCGGTACGGACTTTGCCTGGGGCAAGGGAGTTGGCGATTTTGAGTTTCTGGTTGGTTTAAAAAATTGTCAACTTGGTCATATATCTTGTGGATGGAATGTAAGGTTTAAAAGTAACCCACCTGCTCGGAGAGCGTGTATGAGCTGATCCTATTCAACGGGATGAAAGTAACGCGTTTCTTCATCCGCCCGTTCTTGATGAGGTTTTTGCCGACCTGATCATCCTCGACGACGACGTTGAAGAGTTTGCCTCCGCCTGCGATTTCTAGGGCAGTGGCTTTGTTCAAGTGCTCCCTCGGAAGGGAAATGAGTTGTGCGGCGACGCCTTTCACCTTTCGTCGGTCGAAATTGGGCGTAGGATCTTCATAATCGAAGTTGAGTCGCCCAATGCGGGATTTAAAGCGGTCGCGTTGCTGGGGTACCAGATAAATAAATTTGAAAACGAGTGAAACTTCGTAAAAACAGACCTCCGTTAGATTCTTCAACTCCTCCCTAGCTTCTCTCAATTGCCTTTCTAGGTCCTGGTCCTTCTCTTGGCTCCATCCACAGTTAACGATCTTGGCCTGGATAGCTTGAACTGCTGCTTTAATGTTGGCGATTTTCTTCGTGGAGGCTTCCGCCTCTTTCGCAAATGCCCTGTTGCGCTGCTCGAGTTCCGCTAGCTCCTTCTCGCTCATGCCCAACTTGACTTTGCTTTGCTGCTCCTCGGCAGCACCCTGGGCAATGCGCGCACGCGCATCGGCCAGGGCACCCATATAGCCACCACCTTGGTTCTTGGCGCCCTTGGAAGAGAGGCCAGTGAGGAGGGTTTGAAGAAGCTCTTCGTCTGAAGAGAGTTTGGCCTCGAAAGCGGTGTGTTTTTCTTTGATTTTCATGAAGGAGGTGGATTCCTTTTCGACTTGCTTCTTTTTCTTGGTTACCGTCGATTCCGACTGTGTAGATTAATCGGTTGGTCTCGAATAAACGATGAAATAAATGGGCGGGCTTACGTACCTCTTTGAGTTGAACCTCGGTTGTTGCGACTCGCGCTTCTTCGTCTTTGATACTCCCAGTTTTGATCTCCACTTGAGCCTTCATTTTGGCCAGAGCCTTTCCCAGATCACCGACTTCTTCTTGCAGCTTTTTGAGCTTCCCACCTTTGCTCATCTCCGCATTCCTCTTCTTCGTCACACTCGCCACCTCCTTTTCCGCGTTCGTAATATTCTCGAGCGCCTGTTCCTTATTTGCCGTTAACTGTTCGGTCTTCTTCTCCTCCTTCCTAATTTCTTTGAGCTTCTCCGCTACACGCGCCGTCGTATCCATCCACTCGCCTGCGCGTATCGTGCGGTCAAGCCGCTCAAGCTCGCTCGCGGATTTTTGGTATTGAATATAAGACCGCTTTTCGTTGCGGAGTTTGTTGAGCTTGGGGGTGATTTCTTCAGCGAGGAGGTCTTTGATCTCTTGTACGCGTTTATCCTTCTTGCCCATGGTCTTTTTGGCTTTGTCTTTACGCTCTTCGAACATGCGCGTCCCGGCAGCTTCTTCTACCATGCCCAGAATTTCTTGGGGCCGCATGTTAAGGACCTGTGAGAGTTTACATGTGGTTGGTAACGCGGTCAAAGTGTGATGACCTAAGATGGTGCTAACATACCTTGGTGATTCGACCTTGCATAATAACGAAATTTGGATTATTGATGTTCAGTTGCACCGATTGGAACAAGGTTTGGACGTTTGCTTGGAGGGCTTTGTGGCCGTTGAGCAGGTATTTCGACACGTTTGGGAGTGCGATCTGTATAGCTTTCGTGGGTCAAAAATGTACGGGAGATATATCAGGCCACAACGCACCTGACGAGTGACAGTAATCTGCTTATAATCCTCAAATCCAACGGGACTGTTCGCTCTGTCCGAGTTGTCAAACACGATGGTGACGCTGGCTTTGGTGATACCGGCTTGGCCACGCTTGTAAATGAGATCTTGCTGATTCGCTGCACGCATCTGGGATGGCAAAACACGTTAAATTGAGAGTACGAGATGACTCAATTAAAACAGGCATACCTGGGACATGTTTGTGATACCGAGAACGAAACATATCGCGTCGAGGATGTTAGATTTGCCTGAGCCATTAAGGCCTGTGATGGCGTTAAACGAGGGATCCCATCCTGTGATTTGTGTTCGGACGGGATAAGATTTGAAGCCTGCAGAGACGTGTCAATAAATATGTAAATGAAAGAGAGACAGACAGACCCTCGAGGACGAGCTCTTCAATGCGCATGGTGGTTGTAGGGAAGGTTCAAAACGCGTCGGTCATGTGGTCTCGTTGGCAATCCATGACCCCGATCACCCCAATTTAGAATTGCAAGCTCAAATAAATCTGGAAGGTCTATGCTTGATAAAAAAAGAAACACTGCAACACAAAAATAGTTGCCACTTCCTAGAGCCTAGTGAGTGGTTTACGGATTTGACTGTAAAGTTTCCAGAGGAAATTTTGGCCGGAAGTTACATAACATCACTGAAGTACGAGCCAACTTGGACCAACAGCGAGTCAGAGTCACACTGGTGGTGTAAAACAGCTGAGGCAAACCATCCACAGACCATCATGATCAGCGTGTGGGCCAAGCTCACTTCTTTATCTTTGAACAGATTTGGTTCACGGCACTTATGTACGTAGTTTCGTGAGGAAGACATGAGGAAGACATTGAGAGTGTGTAAATCACATCAAGATTCAAAAAGCGTGAATGAGTCTAAGTTTCGGAACGATGTCATCCAGAGTCCGAGTCTCTATAAATTACGGTACAGCATCTACGTATTCCCTGAAGACGATGACAGAGGGCACTTCCCAGTAAATACAAACAACATATGTAAGCCCACCAGTGGCGAGCGCGGTTAGTGTTGAAGCTGGGTATGTGCAGACTCTCCGGTCGTCATCAGAGGTGACTGGATAGCGACAACAATGATGACGGTGGTATTGATTCTCCCGCTTTCAGCGGGCTGGTGCCCAGAATCTATCACTCCGGCTTCGCCTTGGTATCCACAGACGGCAACCATTTCACTGGGTGTCTGTTGAACATGGACCACGAAGGAAGGAGCACCTGTGGGTCACAAAAAGAACAAGTATAAGTAAAAACGTAGTTGATTGAAATTGGGCTCTCAGAAAGATGATGTACGGCGAGTGATAGATAAATGAATAAAACCATACCAGTGAGTGTTGCTAGAGCCATAATCCTGAAAGTTATCCGAGGGTCCTGTAGTGCGAATCCCACTACGAAACCGACGTCCTGCAACCACAAACAAAGGCGATTCGTCAATTAAAATAAATGATTCTTTCAGAGAAAATACGCCACATCGCCCGCCACGAATAATATATGCAGTGCGCAGGTGTCATACATTGGGCAATCACGACGATTGAAGATCAGCAGCTGGAGGAACAAACGACACTCACTGCTGCCCCGCTCAGAACCGACTTGGATATCAGGTCAACCAAATGCTGGCCTTCAAAATCCTATCCACGACATTCCCCATTAGTTCCGATTCTTGCCGTCATTCTGGATGGAAACTCACGATCTTGCCCTCTGTAATTTCCTGGATGAACGAACTCATGCTGCTTCATCTTTCTTCACCTTACAAGTTGATTTTAAAAAGTAGATGGATGAAGTCCATATTTCAAGTTGAGGTAGTCTTGAAAAGGGGCTCGAAAATGTCGAAGTATGTTACGAGTTGATATCGGATCGAATTTGTGTGGGGGACCTGCGCCGATGGGATTAGACAAGTTGAAGTCAATCAACTTGATTCTGGTCAGATCGTCGAGGGAACAGAGGATGTTTTCGGGCTTGATATCGCGGTGGATAAAGCCCCGCTTATGGATGTGCTCCAGGGCAGAAAGCTGACTTATGAATTAGCGTCAACGTTTGTTCGTCAAATGCCACGCACTGCTTGTTGAATGGCTGAGACACCTGTCTTTAGGCTTTAGCGGAATGCAGGCCAGCGATGCAGGCCATTTCTCGCGAATACTAGGACCGAGCAATTCCATGGTAAGATACTCAAAGTGTTTCAGGCAGCCATATCCATACACGACCGGTATCGCAGGATGTCCTTGAAGGACCCTGGCTTCATGTTGAAGAAGAAGAGTGCGTTTCACTCTGAGCAGGGGGGACCCTAACTTGCTTGATTGCGACCACCTTTCCTGTGTTCTCCTAGGCTCGGTCGCTTCAGACACAAGTCCCTGAACTCAACATGAGAGATTGGAGGAGACGCTTTGGAAAGCAACTCACGTATGCACCAGATCCTATCGTCATTCAGATTTTATAAGTCAACGAGGTATTCATGGCGTGAAATTCTGTAAAGAAGAGCTGTCTCAATGTTTTTAAAGAGAACGCGCTTTGGATTTGATCACGTAAATTTCGGCATTCCAGGAGAATTGGTTCCGATATCCCCCTTTGGACTCTGAAGGAACGGCGCCAGGCGATCACATCGTTGGTAAGAATGAGATACAACCCGACCCGCACGACAGAGGGGTCTCCATATAAGTATGCAGCCGGGACATTAGTGCTCCTCAATTGTTTTTTGGACGTCGATGCCAATCATCGGCAATCAGTCAGAGGCTGTGGGCGCTCAAATTCAAACCTCATGGCGTTCAATTCGGGAAAATAGGTGGATCCCATTGGGATCCCATAAAAAGTGACCATGAATCTGAGCCCCTCGGGGCCAGGGGAATCATAAAATTTAAATACCCTGACTCAGAGTCTGACCTAACCAGCCTGAGCCCGGCTGAATGCTCTCTCAGATGTGAAAACGGAAGGGGCGTACAATCAATATTCATAAAAAATCTTATTTTTAAAGTCACATATCTTTGATTAACAAAGAGTACGTGGTTAGCCTCTGCTGATCTGCGCATAAAAGCCACCTGCTGAAGGTGTGGGTTCGGGCCCATTCGTGCTTGAGCATCGCTGCTCGTAGATGGAAACCATAACCTTCGTCTGGAAGAGCGCTGGGAGGCATCTTTGTGACATCCTCCATCATCTCTCTGAGGCGGGAGACCTGAATGATGATAGAAGCACCATTAACGTGTGCAAACTGATATAGTTGTTTACCTAGTCATACCTCAAGCATTTTTGGGTCACTGAACTCATGTTCTTCGATCAAGGTGAGAACTTTATTTAGTTGAGATGCCGTCTTTAAAGTGGGATGTGTCAGTTATCGTTTACGACGAACAACTGTAAATGTACCTGAAAACGGCGTTTACGATTTCGGGGGAACTAAAATGAAGAGGGGTTTTAAGCTTGCAGACAGAGCAGACAATTTACAAAGGACCTACGCCATATTTTTTTGATTGTTCATCACGCGCCAAAAAATGGTTGGCAATAAAGGCAGCCCAGCCAAAAATCTTGGAAAGTTCGGATCCCGGTACCCGCTGTTTAATCCACGTCTCACTGTCCCATCCTTCAATCCGGTCTTGAGCCTGCAGACACAACCTAGAAGAAGAGTAGACTAGGTCGATGAACAGATAATCTTGATATCCGCATTTATTCTTCAGTTGGCAAGAGTCGCACAAGTCGATAAATGGCTTTGCGTCACGACCCGAGAAGTCATGGATTCTTATTGACATCAATCGTGGAACTAATGCTTTTTGAGGATCATCCGGCCCTCTGCGCACGAGAGCCGAAAAATAATGGGAAGGAGTGTCGCAGATGTCGAGGAAAGTCAACATTGGCATCGCCGATAGCAGCCTTGTGAATTCATCTTCCGACAATCCCCGAACGTGGAAGGTAAAGCAGGCAAGGAGAGAGGATGGAGGGAGGGTGTTGGCGAGTAAATCCCTAACGATCAATGAGGCGCCTTGGTGAACAGGGTGTCCTCTGATTTCAAGAAACGTAAGGTTGGGAGCATACATCCACCGGAAAGGAGTTTCGTTGTGATGTCCGAAGTTAACCCAAGGATGTTGGTAGTTATTATTAATGATGGAAAGAAAGTGCATTTTCGCAAAATGGATGGGCTCTGTGGGATATTGCATCACTGAAACTGGACCACGGAAACTGCAAACCTCGAGGGTTGGCCCGGCGCGATTTAGAACGTTCAGATGGTCTGGAAGGCCAGTAAACGTGCGAATGCTAAAACAAGGGAGTCGCAAAAACGAGTGTGACTGCCAACTATCGATAATCGCGTGCTTAAGACAAGGAGCTAATAGGTAAAGCCGAGGGTGTTGATGGCCATCCATGTCCATCCATCCAGCTGCATATCGACACCTAAAATTGAGCGACTCCAGATTTGGAGTGAAGAGTTCCCCAAGTCTCCGAATAATGCTTCTGTCAACATGCAAAATGGCGGTTTTCCATCGGTGACAATGGGAAGCCAAAAGATCCAAGCACGGGGATTGTAGCTGGTCGGAATCTTTGAGGTCGTTGAAGAGCTCTGTGATATGAACCGTGATATGAATACGGGAATTCCCTGAGCGTTCGATAAAGGTCCGGAGGAGATAGATAAATGCCTCAGATTCCGGGTCGTCCGATTGCCACTTGCGCAAGGCAGGTATCGAGGTCCACATCCCCGGGGTCGCGATCGCAATTGTCCTCCAATATCTGCACACTTGGGACAAGCTGAGGATAAATTTAGGATTGGGTTCCAGTATCTCGACACCCAGGTCCGTCTCGAACTTCCTGACCCACGATGTGGTCCGTAAAAATATATCTTCAAGTAATTCCGGTGGTAAGTCGCGTATGGAGGAGAGTAAGGCTCCGTGGTCGTGAATAAAATCGTCCAATGATTTCAACTGGTTGCGAATCGCGTCCTGATTCGTGGTCTCTGTTGAGGTGCTCAACAGACTGGCTTCGGTGGCCCTGCGCTCATGTCGGGCTTCTTGTATTCGCTGCCGTATGAGAGATTTTTCGACTTCAGAAGCAGGGGCATTCGTCAGAAAGAGATTTGGTGTGGGAGATGTAGAAGCCATTTAGGTTTTATTGTAGGTCCTTCATCAAAGAGGGCAGGAGATACATGACCGGTAAAATCCGAGCGGTGTTTGATCAACTTTCAAGACCCGGAAGCCAATTTCAACCTGATCTATTTCTCGACAAAAAATAAGGTACCATGCCAACGTGTAATAAATGCGTTTGTATTATAGTAACCTTACAGACCGAGCAGCAGAGGCTATCATATGCGCTTTCACCCGAACGCCAATAAAACGGACTATTTTTACCAATGAGACTCATTCCAAGACGAAGAAGAAAATGTCTAGATCTGAAATAAATGCGGTCACACCCAGTCTGAGCTTCCAATCGGCCAATGCAGAATTTAGGGGTGTGAACTCAGTGGAAAAAAATAATTGTACGAATGAAAATGACAACTTTAGCTGAACGAGAGGATATGTATAACTGAGTTCATCTGCATCGAGAGCCACAGAAAAGACGACAAGAGAGTACAGATTGGGCAGTCTCGTGGCGAGCATCCGATATGCAGGAGTTGCATCTCAAACGGTCGATGTGTGAATAAGCCTACCACCTCGGTCACTTCATCAAGTGTGAGAAAATGATCCGCCAGTCGGTTGACCTGAGATCGCCGAATGATCCAAGCGCGCTGGGTCCAAATCCTCCTATAGAGTGGGATGGAGAAAGACATGGAATCTCGAACGATTCAAGACTTGACAGAGTAGCTAGAGCCGCAAGGGTCTATCGGAGCCCTTTCGCGTCGTGTGTGCTTGAGGGCATATATCCTCCTAAACGATAAATGTTCTCGGCGCGTTGGTCGGGCCATGTAGGCGTTAAGTTGACGTGTAGAAATGAGCGGGCAGAGGACTGGAGCAATTGCAACATACCAAACGGGTCAGACAATTCGACCGAGGGGGAGCAGGAAAAGCTGAGGGAGCGTAAGGATGCCTTGCAGTAAGATGTGAAAGGAATGATTCTATCCATGATATCTTGAGTGTCTGGGTCTCGAATTAGGATACATGCGCTTCTCGAATCGTCTGGTGAATTTGGGGAATCGACGTCGATGTTCCGACGGTATTGTTAGGGCAGAGGCAATGTGTCTTCCCTCTAGTGCACAGTGAGCCGCCCACACGGTAGTCAAAATGAAAATCTAGCTCGTCGATTTTATCGAAATTCGTGATGACCAGAAGCTCTTTGAATTTGGAGATCTGCGCCCGCACTCCAACTTGCATATAGGCAACGCCATGCTGATGCCTGGTGAAACCGACTGAAGCACACGTTGTTGAAATTCAAATTCGATGCGACTGACATGATTCGGATGTATACGAGCCCGGTTGGCCTTCATCCATTCACCCTTGGAACCCGGCTAACCTCACCCCTTCTCCCGCCATCGATTTTGATACAGATCTCGCGGTCGAAGAGCAAGTCCCGTGGTTGACATCCAAGTTGCCTCAGAGGGTAGATGGGGAGCATGTCCTTTTGGCGCTTGAGGAACTGCAAGCTCAGTTCCACAGCAACCGCCAGTCCAGCGTCGAGAGGAAGTACGAGCAGGCTTATTCATTGGAGTGAGGTACCTTCGTGACCAAGTCACCGCCCGTTCGGTAGAATTGGCCTGGAGGGTACCTTCGTGACTAAGTCACCGCCTGTTCGGTAGAATTGGCTTGGAGGATACCTTCGTGACCAAGTAACTGTCCGTTCGGTAGAATCGGCTTGGAGGGTGGTACCTTCGTGGGCAGAATTGGACCTACGTGACTTGGTCACGTTGGACCCATTCATAGCTTCGTGACAAGGTCACATTTCTTGATGCGCATAATCTCTTCAAAAAAGCTCGAAGCGAACGCGTCGACGCTAAGAAGATCCTCGTTTCCTTGTTCAGGGGCAGATCCCTCCACTCGAAGTTGAACACCGTTCGGTGGTCATCCCATTCATCGACGTGATGAGATGAGGATTTCCGTTACGCTGTGAGGGGCCATGAGCTTGCCTTCCGAGTCATTCCGCGCTTTTTTATAGTCGTTCTGACTCGGAGGGTCGAATATATAGGGCAGATTAAGGAGGCTTACAATTTTGCTAGTGGAGGGTCCATTTTTGTCCCTTGAATGATGTTCGAGAGGTAGTCCATGAACCAAGGTATAGGAATTATCGACCTTGACATACCCCTTCTCGGGTTCTCATTTCTGGAGGCGAGAGGGAAAGCTTGTATTACATAATTCGGAACCACCGTGACATTGGTCACGAGCTCGAGCTCGTTACGGGCTGTAACGCCCGGCATTACTTATAAAAGCAATCTGAGGTTTAACCCTTTTGTCTCTTTTCTCCTTCTCCTTCTCTGCTTTGTCTGAACTCCCAAAATTTATGCTGCCTCCGACCTACACATCTTGGTTTGACGACGATGGAGAATTGACCGAACTCTCAGACTCTGAAGATGAAGACGAGCCGGAGATCCCGCCTTCCCCACCTGTTCGCCCATCACGGACTGTTCCTGCTACCCCCGCTTTGACTAGATCCAAACCGACCAGACCGTCTACTCAGAGCGCGACACAGAAGAGTCGTGCGCGCAATGGGTTGAAAGAAAATACTCCATACCTGAAACCACATCGGACTGTTACTTATTCAGTCTCGGCTCTTCACGGTTTGCATCGCAGCTTCAGCTTCGTTTTTGCCACCTAACTAACATACTCGTTATTTCTGTAGATTGGCTTGATCAAGGTTTGGTTGATCTGGAGGCAGAGTATCAAAGAGGTGCGCCTGGTCGTTTTGTCTTTGTCTTGCATCTTGACAACGTCCATTCCCCTTTTATTCTCCTAGGCATTGTATGGAGCGAGACAAAGCAAATGAATTTAATCGATTCTATCTTCCACAATTTCTACATCCCACCCATAGTATTTGGTATGGTGTTAGCGTCGATCCCCGTTTCATGCCATTTGACCATTTTGCCTTTTTTTAAGCTGTTGAGCGCGGTTTAGACGGCAGTGAACGTCGAATATGCATTGATGGAAAACAACGGTTAACATCCATACACCGGTGTGTAATTATGCCGACTCATGTTCTTCACTTATGACTCATTTTCTTTCCCAATCAAAGGTTTTCAAAGGGAGATGTGAGTGGCCCCTATTTGAAACAGTCTACCCTGAAACTTATGTATACTTTCCCCTTTTTAGATCGCTCGTATGTGATTATCATCTTCCGATGTAATAATTTGACTTATGGGCAAATTTCTTTCCAGATAAAGACCCGTACGAATCTCTTCATCACATACTTGTACTGTCAACTACTGAAATGCGATTTCTCTAGAACAACCAATCGCAAATCTTACTTTACCAACCCTCCTGAGAGCAAGAAACGGAAGCTCATTACCAGCCAGATGCAAGCCAACTTCAAGAACAAACAATTAGCATGTGTCGAATACGACGACCTCACCCCAGAGCTAGAGCGCGATATATTCCAGGTAGGGTCTCTTTCATTTATCATTCCCCCAAACCTCATTATCGGTCATGTGATCGCAGCGTGTTCAGTTTGGCGTCCCTCTCGCGCCTGCAGGTCGGTTACTTCTTTTGATTTAAAATACAGTGAATAACCGACTTACCTTATTAGATCGACTACCTGCCATCAATGGAGCACACGCCGACCTCGTGCGCAGGCTCCGAAACAGGATTGACACGACCACCGGTTTCGAAAAATACCTCGAGTGGGGTAAAGCTCGCGGAAAGGATTTTCAAGCTCTCGCGCAAATCGTGTACCTCATTGTCAACGGCCAACAATCGCGCAAGGCAGAACCGCAGACGTCACGCCTCGAGGCCTTCTTGGCGGGCGGGGATGATACCACTGCCCTGCAGGAAACCGCTTACAACGTTATGGACATCTTCTGTCGCATCGTTGGCGATCGGGAACTTGGCCGGCCTCTCCATCATAAGCTGTCTCCTCTGGAGATGGTGATGTCGGGGTACCTCATTTCCCTCTACCGGAGGAAGTTGTCCGATACGCAGTTGAGCGATGCGATTGAATATATGCGCATGGATATCAAGACGTCCGCGTCAGAGCCGAGGTTCAATACGCAGAACTTCAAGCAGCTATTGAATTTTGTGTTGAAGGTGGTTCCGAAGTTGATTCCAAGCTTGAAGACGGGGCCTATGGGAGAGAAGCCTGCATTCCAAGTTCCTTATAGGCGGATGGCGGCGCCTGCCAGGTCGGTGAAGGAAAGCAGCGTTGGACTCGACTCCGCCTCTTCCTCGTTCGACACGATCAGCAAGTCTGGCAAGACAACCGCGAAGCGGAAACATCCTGTAGCATCGGAGAAGGAGGACAATGCAGATAGCGACTCGGATTTGTTGGCGCCCGCGAAAAAGGCTCCAAGGAAGTCGGAAAGCAACCACTCACCTGGGCGCAAAGAAAACCCTTCAGGAAGTGGGTCCACTGGTTCGCGGCTTGGTCTCCTTAAGCAACCCACCAATGTCAAATCGTCGCCTGCTCGCACGACCATTAGAACAAAGAAGAATTTACCTACCGGCTCGCCTCGGGCATCGACGTCGATCCCTAATATCCCACCCATTTCGGCAGCGAGATCGTCCGTCTCTACTGCCAATACCAAGTTAGGGGCGCAAGTGGCAAAACCTTCTGTTAAGCCACCTTCTGCTGCGAGGATTCCTGCAACGTCTTCCCATCATACTGGGGCCCCATTGCACTCGCCGCTGTCGAATGGCGTAGATAACCCAACTTCTTTAGGCTCAGCGCCCCTTCTCGCCTCCAATTCCTCGACGTCTAACCCAGTACCTCGAATTCCGGCTCCAGTTCCCAAACCACCACTTCCTGGACGAAGGCGGCTGCCTCGAGCGCTCTCGGTAACCGTTCCAACAGCATCACCAGTTGAACAGGATTTTCACTTGCCTTCGGCACCGAATGGGACGGCAATGCCGGAGGCTGCATCCCTTTTTGACCCTGATGTGCGGCTTACCGGAGCCGAGGATTTGGGTGGTGGCCTTGCCCCGCAGAATTCAGCACGGAATGGTAACGCCACACTTCCCGCTGCTGTTTCTGCCTCCACAGGTTCGAGCTCTTCGGGTTTACCACCGTCTTCGTCAATCAACGCTTTCAATACGACGTCGAGGAACAAACTCCCAAATATCAAGTTCAAGAAGAAAAATTCTCTTTCTGAGCAAACTCCTATCCCTGTCTCAGCGTCAGCAGTAAACGAGGCCCAGTGGCAGGCGGATACTGGTGCATTGCTCAATTCGATTGTGGTTGGGTCGAACCCTCAGCCATCGCAACCACCTCTACCATCGTCATCAACACCATCGCCGTTAAAAGCACCGAGGAATCCCCAGGTATCTCCAAACTCTTCGAGTCCTATGGTCTGTCGACAGGTTTTGGCCCCTCAGCCACCCGCGAGGTCAAATCCAGGAGGCGGCGTGCATAACCCTGGGCGACCAGTCACACCTATGATGACGCCTTCGCCGACCTGTCCACATCTCCAGCCCACTAGAGCCTCAGGCGCGGGCGTTCCTTCTCCCTCGTCTGTCACTGCGTCTGGATTTAGTCCACCGGGCAACGGGCGTCCGATACCGACAGGCTCCAAGAATATGTCATCATCCTCAAATTGTGCCAACGGGTCGAATGCTCCAGATGCGAGGTTCGCGAGGATGGATGCCCAAGCGCAACTGATGGCTGCTCATCGAGCGAGGAATGCATCGCAAACGCTAAGCTATCCTGCGGCGTCAGCGATGCCGACACCACCTATGCCTTCTCCGCTCCCTCGTGCTATGGAAGACGTTCCTACGGATGCGTCTAAACGACCGAGAGCAAATCGTGAGGCGATGCAGAGGCAGGCTAGGCATGGGTACGAGAGTGTCGATGGCGATGAGCAGCAGCAGCAGCAG
>Ga0307513_10003729_pt1 | contig 20592 bp, 14 predicted proteins | sample 15_EM_MG_FD_202174 | JGI IMG/M metagenome (GOLD analysis project Ga0307513, IMG submission 202174) | Populus trichocarpa ectomycorrhiza microbial communities from riparian zone in the Pacific Northwest, United States - 15_EM | ecosystem: Host-associated > Plants > Roots > Unclassified | place...
TGCTGAAGGCGGCCCGGGCGGTGACGCAAGGCCGGGTGATCGCCGTGGTCCAGCCCCACCGCTATTCACGGCTGAAGGACCTGTTCGCGGACTTCTGCGGCTGTTTCAACGACGCCGACGTGGTGGTAGTGTCCGACGTCTATGCGGCCGGCGAGGCGCCGTTGGAGGGCTCCAGCCGCGACGCCCTGGTGGAGGGCCTGCGTCGCTACGGCCATCGGCGGGCCCTGCCGCTGGAAAGCCCCGCCGACCTCGCCCGCGTCGTCGGCGAGGAGGCCAAGCCCGGCGACCTGGTGGTCTGCCTCGGGGCCGGCGACATCACCGCCTGGGCCCACGCCTTGCCGGCGCAGATCGAGGCGCTGGCGGATGCCTGAGGTGATCAAATCCTCCCCCGGCGGGAGTCAGAATCCCCCTCGGCCGGCTTCGCCGACAGTTCCCCCAGGGAGGGAGCATCTCGAGGCGTGCACATTGTGAGCTGGCGCGATCGGCTTCCGGCGGTCCGCGGCAAGATCCTGATGGATGAACCCCTGGCGCCGTTCACCTGGTTCAGGGTCGGCGGGCCGGCCGATGTGATCTTCCTGCCGGAAGACGAAGATGACCTGGCGGCCTTCCTGCGCGGCCTGGACGCGGGCGTGCCGGTGACGCCGCTGGGCGTCGGGTCCAACACCCTGGTGCGGGACGGCGGGGTCGAGGGCGTGGTGGTGCGGCTGGGCCGCGGGTTCTCCAAGGTCGAGGCGAGGGGCGAGGCGCGCATCTTCGCCGGCGCCGGCGTGCCCGACGCCGTGCTGGCGCGGGAGGCGGGCAGGGCCGGGATCTCGGGCCTGGAATTCTATCGCGGCGTGCCGGGCGCCGTCGGCGGCGCCTGCGTCATGAACGCCGGCTGCTATGGCGGCGAGACCAAGGACGTCCTGGTGGAGGCCTATGCCGTCACCCGCGCGGGAGAACGGGCGACCTTCACCAACGCCGAGATGGGCTTCAGCTATCGAAAGTCGGCGCGGGCGGCCCTGGGCGACGTGATCGTCACCGGCGCGCTGTTCCAGGGAACGCCGGACGAGCCCGCCGCCATCGAGGCGCGGATGGCCGAGATCACCGCGCGCCGCGAGACGACCCAGCCGATCCGCGAGAAGACCGGCGGCTCGACCTTCAAGAACCCGCCCGGCCATTCGTCCTGGAAGCTGGTGGATGACGCGGGCTGGCGCGGCAAGCTGCACGGCGGGGCGATGTTCTCGCCCCTGCATTCCAATTTCCTGATCAATACCGGCGAGGCCACCGCCGCCGACATCGAAGGCCTGGGCGACGCCGTGCGCGCCGACGTGAAAGCCAAGTTCGGCGTAGACCTGGAATGGGAGATCAAGCGGATCGGCCGCCCGGCCTGAACGCCCTGGTCTTGACTCGGATCGGCGTTCGGCCGCCGCATGTCGTATGCGCCTGATGTCCCTTGCCGCCCTTGCGGTCTTCGCCCTCGCCCCTCCGCCGGCTCTTGCCGAGGATCTCGCCGCCAAGGTGGCCGCCGTCCGTGACAAGGCGCTCGTCGACCCCGTGGCCTGGGACTTCGTCGAGTCGCTGACCACCGAGGTGGGGCCGCGGCCGACGGGATCGCCGGCCATGACGCGGGCCCGCGACTGGGCGGTGGCCAAGCTCACGGCCCTGGGTTTCCGGAACGTCCATGTGGAGGCCTTCGAGGCCGAGGCCTGGCGGCGAGGCGCGGAGTCGGCGGAGGTCATATCGCCCTATCCGCAGAAGCTGGCCATCCTGGGGCTCGGGGGTTCGGTTCCCACGCCGAAGAGCGGCCTTGAAGGCGAGGTGGCGCTGTTCAGTTCGCTGAAGGCCATGATGGAGGCGCCTGCGGGCAGCCTGAAGGGCAAGATCGTGGTGGTGAACCAGCCGATGGGCCGCAACCAGGACGCCTCCGGCTATGGCGCCAACACCGCCGTCCGCATGCAGGGGCCGAGCGAAGCGGCCAGGCGCGGGGCGATCGCCTATCTGCTGCGCTCGCTTTCCACCGACGATACGCGCCTGCCGCACACCGGACGCCTGAACCGCGCGCCCGATGCGCCGGAAATCCCGGCCGCGGCGCTGTCGGTTCCCGACGCGGAGTTGCTGGCGCGGATGGCGGCGCGGGGGGCGCCGGTGCGGATCCGGCTGAAGATGGACTCGAGTGATGTCCGCAAGGCCCCGGCCTGGAACGTGGTCGGCGAGATGCCGGGGGCGGAACGGCCCGACGAGGTGATCCTGGTGGGCGGTCACCTGGATTCCTGGGACCCGGGCACAGGGGCCATCGATGACGGCGCCGGGATGGCGATCACCACCGCGGCCGCCCGCCTGGTCGGGGAGGGGCGCCCTCGCCGCACGATCCGCGTCGTCCTCTGGGGGGCCGAGGAAATGGACGAGAGCGGCGAGGCCTATGGCCTGGCCCATGCCGGGGAGGTCGGCCGGATGGTGGTGGTGGGCGAGAGCGACACCGGGCCGGGGCCGGTCTGGCGCGCGCGCTTGCCAAAGGGGGCTCTGGCCCATCCGGCGATGCAGGCCTTCGCCGCCGCCGTGATCCCGTTGCGGGTGGTCGTGGGCCCCGAGCCCGCGCTCGGCAGCGGCTCGGACACCGTCGACCTGGTCAAGGCCGGGGCGCCGGCGGTCATGCTCAGCCCCGACGCCACCCGCTATTTCGACCTGCACCATTCGGCCGACGACACCTTGGACAAGATCGACCCCAAGGACCTGGCGCAAAGCGTCGCGGTCTGGGCGAGCTTCCTGCAGGCCGCCGCCGACAGCGACATCGATTTCCGGGCGCTCGCCACCCAGCCTTGACACCGGGGGCCGCCCCGCCCGAAGGGGGACGAGACGTCCTTCTCGCGAGATTCCCATGACGCTTCCGCTCGCCGGTCACCATGTCGCCCTGCTGATGGGCGGCCTTTCCTCCGAACGCGAGGTCAGCCTGGTGTCGGGCAAGGCCTGCGGCGACGCCCTGGAACGGCTGGGCGCCAAGGTCAGCCGGATCGACGCCGGTCGCGACCTGGCCCAGGTCCTGGCCGACCTGAGGCCCGACGTCTGCTTCAACGCCCTGCACGGCGAGTGGGGCGAGGACGGGTGCGTCCAGGGCATCCTCGAGACCCTGGCGATCCCCTATAGCCATTCCGGCGTCCTGGCCTCGGCGCTGGCCATGGACAAGGCCAAGTCGAAGGCGGTGCTGGCCGCGGCCGGCGTCGAGGTGCCCGGCGGCGGGCTCTATGACCGGTTCGAAGCCGCAGCCGGCCACGTGATGGCGCCGCCCTATGTGATCAAGCCGAACGCGGAGGGGTCCTCGGTGGGCGTGTTCATCGTGGCCGAAGGCGCCAATGCGCCGCCGCAGGAGATCGCCGCGCCCGAGTGGACCTATGGCGAGCAGGTGATGATCGAGCCTTTCATCCGCGGCAAGGAACTCGCCGTGGCGGTGATGGACGGCAAGGCGATGACGGTCACCGACATCGTGCCGCGTTCCGGATTTTATGATTTCGAGGCCAAGTACGGCGAAGGCGGCTCCGCACACATCATTCCGGCCCAGATCCCGGCCCACGCCTTTGAAAAGGCGCTGAGAATGACGGAGAAGGCGCATGCGGCGCTTGGTTGTCGGGGGGTTACCCGCTCGGACCTCCGTTATGACGACATTAACGACATTCTGGTCCTTCTAGAGGTCAACACCCAGCCCGGCATGACGCCCACGTCTCTGGTTCCAGAGCAGGCGGCGCAGCAGGGCGTGGGCTTTGACAGTCTGGTGCTTTGGATCACGGAGGACGCTTATGCCCGCGGCGCTGCGGGGGGGATCGCGGTCGAACGCGAAACCTCGGGCTAAAAGGCCCGCAACTCCGAAGACGACGCGTCGCTCACCGAAGGCGGCTGCGGCGTATTCGCCTGGGAAGCTGCAGGTCGCCCAGGGGGCGGGCCTGTCGCCGCAGCATGGCTTGCTGGCCGCCGCCGGCGTGCTGGGGATCGCGCTGGCGATCACGCTGGCGACCGGGCATCGCGGCGAATACGTGGTCCAGATGGTCGGCCGGGGGATCGACGCCCAGTTGGGCCAGGCCGGCTTCCGGCTGCGCGCGATCCATGTCCTGGGCGCGTCGCCGATGGCCAAGGCCGACATCCTGAAGGCGGCGGGGCTCTACGAAAACCAGCCGCTGCTGGGCCTGGACCTCAACGCCCTGCGCCAGCGCATCGAGGGTGTCGGCTGGGTGAAGGAAGTCCGCGTCGTGCGCTTGTTGCCCGACACCCTGATGATCGCCGTGACCGAACGCAAGCAGGTGGCCGTGTGGCAGCATGCCGGCCACAGCTATGTCATCGACGCCGCCGGCAAGCCCATTCCCGGCGCCGATCCGGGCCGGTTCGCGCAGCTTCCGCTGATCGTCGGCCTGGGCGCCAACGAGCATGCGGCCGAAATCCTGCCCGTCGTCGGCGCCCGGCCGCGCATGATGGACCGGCTGGAGGCCCTCGTGCGCGTCGACGACCGGCGATGGGACCTGCGGATGAAGGACGGGGCGCTGGTGCAGTTGCCGGCGCTCGGCGAGGAAGAAGCTTTGATCCAACTGGACCAGCTGGATCAGCGAACGCGGATCCTGGAGCTCGGCTTCGAGCGGATCGACCTGCGCAATCCGGACATGGTGGCTGTACGGCCGAGGGACGGAGCCCTTCCAGGGCAACTCGTCTCCGGCGGGGGATAAGACATTGGCGAAGATGGAGACTGTCACGGCGCGTATCGAGGAGCGGAAGGACAGCCGCGAAGGCCTGAAGGCGGCGCTTGGGCGTCAGCCGGTGATCGCCGCCGTGGATCTGGGCGCCTCGAAGGTCACCTGCTTCCTGATGAAGCCCGAAGGCGCGCGACGCCTCGACCGCACGTTGCAGTGCGCGGGCGTCGGCTATGTGCAATCGCGCGGCGTGCGGGGCGGGGCGATCGTCAACCTGGACGAAGCCTCCGAAGCCATCGCCCAGGCCGTCGAGCGGGCCGAGAATGTCGCCGGCGTCAATGTCCAGGGCGTGACGGTGGCCACGGCCGGCGGCCAACTGCAGAGCAATCGCGTGTCGGGGCGGGTGTCGCTGGGCGCGCGTCCGATCAGCGACGCCGATCTCGTGCGCGCCATTCAGCATGCCCTGAGCCAGGTGAAGCTGCCCGGCCGCCGTGCGGCCCACGTCCTGCCCATCGCCTGGGTGGTCGACAACCAGACCGGCGTGCGCGACCCGCGCGCGATGTTCGGGCGCAGCCTGGGCGTCGAACTGCTGGTGGTGTCGGTGAGCGAGACGGTGTTCCAGACCCTGGGCGCCTGCGTGGAGCGCGCGCACCTGCAATTCGAAGGCATCGTCGCAGCGCCCTTCGTCTCGGCCCTGGCGGCCCTGGAAGAAGACGAGATGGATCTGGGGGCGGTCTGCATCGACATGGGCGGCGGCTCGACCTCGGCGGCGGTGTTCACCGGCGGCAGCGTCGTCCACGTGGAAACCGTGCCGGTCGGCGGCCAGCATGTGACGCAGGACATCGCGCGTGGGTTGTCCACCTCGATCGCCGGCGCCGAACGCATCAAGACCCTGCATGGTTCGGCCATCGCCTCGGCCAACGAGGATCGCGAGATGATCGAAGCGCCGCCGCGCGGCGACGACCCGGGCGCAGGCCCCGTGGTGGCGCCGCGCTCGCTGCTCAAGGGCATCATCGCGCCGCGCGTCGAAGAGACCCTGGAATTGCTGCGCGACCGGCTGAAGGCCTCGGGCGCGCCGGTGGAAGCCGGCGCCGGGCTGGTGCTGACCGGCGGTGCCTCGCAGTTGGCCGGCGTGCGGGAAGTGGCCGTCAGGGTGTTCGATCGGCCGGTTCGCCTGGGGCGCCCGCGTCGCGTGCCGCACCTGGCGGACGCCGCCTCCGGCCCGGCCTTCTGCGCCGCCGCCGGCGTGCTGCATCGCGCGGCGTTCGGCCCGCGTGAAGCGGTTTCGGCCCGGGCGCTCGCCAGCTCCAAGCTTCGCCGCGAACCGCTGGACCCGCGCGCCAACCCGGTAACCAAAGCCGCGGCATGGTTACGCGACAATCTTTGAGTCACCTTGTCGCAGGCGACTCAGCTGAGCCGTAAATAAGCCTGCTGCAATACCGATTTTACTCAAAGTTGCGGATCGACGGACCGCCGACTCAGGTTAAGCGAATTAACTCTGAGTTAAGGATCGTGGTTGCTTAATTAACCCATCCTTCACGGTGCTAAGCGAGCGGGTCGCGCGCACCACAAGCGGAGGACGCGGGAGTTCCAATGGCTATTGCACTTTCAGCACCTCGCGCGACTGAGCTTAAGCCGCGCATCGTGGTTTTCGGCGTTGGCGGGGCTGGCGGCAACGCCGTCAACAACATGATCGAGGCCGGGCTGGAAGGGGTCGAGTTCGTCGTCGCGAACACAGACGCCCAGCAACTGGCCTTCTCCAAGACCGATCGCCGCATCCAATTGGGCGTCCAGGTGACGCAGGGGCTGGGCGCAGGGGCCCACCCGGAAGTGGGGATGAGCGCGGCCGAAGAATCGATCCCGGAGATCGGCGAGCACCTCGACGGCGCCCACATGGTCTTCATCACCGCCGGCATGGGCGGCGGCACCGGCACCGGCGCCGCGCCGATCATCGCCAAGTGCGCTCGCGAGCGCGGCATCCTGACGGTCGGCGTCGTCACCAAGCCCTTCACGTTCGAAGGCCGCCACCGCATGCGCCTGGCCGACGCCGGCATCGGTGAACTGCAACGCTACGTCGACACCCTGATCGTCATTCCGAATCAGAACCTGTTCCGCGTCGCCAACGAACGCACCACCTTCGCCGAGGCCTTCGGCATGGCCGACCAGGTCCTGCACTCGGGCGTCCGCTCGATCACCGACCTGATGGTGCTGCCGGGCCTGATCAATCTCGACTTCGCCGACGTCCGCACCGTCATGACGGAAATGGGCAAGGCGATGATGGGCACGGGGGAGGCGACCGGCGACGATCGCGCCCTGATGGCCGCCCAGAACGCCATCCAGAACCCGCTGCTGGACGAAGTGTCGCTGAAGGGCGCCAAGGCCGTGCTGGTCAACGTGACCGGCGGCCTGGACATGACGCTGCTGGAAGTCGACGAAGCCGCCAATGCGATCTCCGAACAGGTCGACCAGGAAGCCAACATCATCTTCGGCGCGGCCTTCGATCCGTCGCTGGACGGTGTGATTCGCGTCTCGGTGGTGGCTACCGGCATGGACGGCGCCTCGATGAAGGCCATCGAGCCGCAGGTCGAGCGCAAGCCGGTCGTTGCGCCGCAACCGCGCACCTTCGATACCCCCGCCTATCAACCGGAGGTGGTCCAGCCTGCCTATCAGGCCGCCGCCGTCCAACCGGCCTATCAACCCGTCGAGGCGCCGCGCGTCGAAGTCGCCGCCGCCATCGAAGAAGAGCAGGGCGATCTCTACGTCGAACCGGCTATGGCGCAGACCGCGCAAGTCGAGCAGAAGGCCCCGCCGATCACGCGTATCGTCGATCCGGCTGCCGCGGAGGAGGGCGACGAACCCCTGTTCGCAGAACCCATGTACGAGGAGCGCCGCCCGTCGCGCGGCGGCTTCCTGAGCCTGTTCGGCGGCCGTCCGCGCTATGAAGCGCCGGCCGCCCGCCAAGCTCCCACCGCAAGCGCGTCGCGCGGCGGCGCCTTGCCGGTGGAAGCCCCGATCGAAGTCGAGGCGCAGGAGCCCGGCGAAGACCTGGAGATTCCGTCCTTCCTGCGTCGCCTCGCCAACTAGGCAGGGCCACGCCGCCTTCCGGGCCGCCCGCGTTCCGCACCCATCGCAAGGGGATGCGGAACGCGGGCGGCTTTGGCGTGTTTGAATAGTGTGTTCAGGGTCCTCCCGCGCATTGTGCGGTGCAGGAAGCCGTTGATGCGGCAAGAAATTCTTAACTACAGTCCGTCGAAACATTGCGAAACAGGACTTGTTTTGCGGCGCCGCAGCAAGCGCCCTATTCGTAAGTTAGGGACGCTTGTCGACCGGCTTTGATCGACATCCTTTTCGAAAGGGCCGAGGTTGGCCGCATCGCCGTTTCAGCACACGGTCCAGGGCCCGGCGATCTTCGCGGGCGTTGGCGTGCACACCGGCGCCCACACGCGGGCGGCCGTCCGCCCCGCGCCGGCGGACACCGGGATCGTCTTCGTCAGGACCGACGTCACCGACCGCGACAACCGGGTTCCGGTGTCCGGCCGCGCCGTCTGCAAGACCCAGTTGGGCACGGTGATCACCAACGAGGCGGGCGTCACGGTCGCCACCATCGAGCACCTGATGGCGGCCCTGGTGATGCTGGGCCTCGACAATGCGATCGTCGAGGTCGACGGCCCCGAAATGCCGATCATGGACGGCTCTTCGCTGCAGTTCGTCCAGATGCTGGACCGTGCGGGCCGACGGCCCCAGGACCAGCCGCGCCGCTACATCGAGATTCTGGAGAGCGTCGAGGTCGTCGACGGCGACAAGCGCGCGCGCCTGTCGCCGTCCGACACCTTCGAGATGGCGTTCGAAATCGCTTTTGATTCGGCGGTCATCGGCCGCCAGCGCGTCGACCTGCCGATGGACGAGCGGGCTTTCCGCAACGAACTGGCCGATTGCCGCACCTTCGGCTTCCTGCACGAGGTCGAGGCCCTTCGCGCCATCGGCCTGGCGCGCGGCGGCTCGATGGAGAACGTCGTCGTCATCGAGGGCGATCGGGTGCTGAACCCGGAAGGCCTGCGTAGGCCCGACGAGTTCGTGCGCCACAAGGCTTTGGACGCCATCGGCGACCTCTTCGTGCTGGGCTATCCGGTCATCGGCCGGTTCGAAGGCGTGCTCGCCGGGCACAGCATCAACAACGCCCTGGTGCGGGCCTTGCTGGAACGCCCCGGCGCCTGGCGGATGCGCTCGTTGGTGGTCGAACTCGCCGAGGCCGTCTAGCCTCGGCGCGAGAACGATTGTCGCGGCATTTGCGCGATCCGTTTGCGCCACGCCCCCCCTGGTGTAGAAGCTGTGACACGCGGCCCGGGGGCGCGCGTTGGTCCTTGAGGTGACGGTGCACGTGCTTCGCAATTCCTGGGGTCGCCCAGCGATCATCGCCGTGATGGCCGCCCTCGCCCTCGCCGGGTGCGCCGGCAAGAAGAAGACCCGGATCGCTTATGAGGAGCGCCCCGTGGAGCTTCTCTACGCCACCGGCGCCGACCGCATGGATCGCGGCCAGTGGAATCAGGCGGTGGACTACTTCCAGGAAGTGGAACGCCAGCACCCCTATTCGGAATGGTCGCGGCGCGCGATCCTGATGCAGGCCTACGCGCACTATCAGGGCAACAACTATCCCGAGGCGATCGGCGACGCCGACCGGTTCATCTCGCTCTATCCCGGCAATCCGACGGCGGCCTACGCCTACTATCTGAAGGCGATCTGCTACTTCGAACAGATCGTCGACACCGGACGCGACCAGGCGGCCACGGGGCAGGCGCTGGATAACCTGCGCAACGTCGTCCAGCGCTATCCGAACACCGAATACGCCCTTGATGCGCGGCTGAAGATCGACATGGTCAACGACCAGCTGGCGGGCAAGGAAATGACCATCGGCCGCTGGTACCTGCGCCAGGGCGACACGCTGGCCGCCGTGGGCCGGTTCAAGACGGTCATCGACCGCTACCAGACCACCAGTCACGCCCCCGAGGCGCTCTATCGCCTGGTGGAGGCTTATCTGACGCTCGGGCTGCTCGAGGAAGCCAAGCGCAACGGCGCAGTGCTGGGCTTCAACTATCCGGGCGATCCGTGGTATTCCGAAGCCTATAAGCTGTTGACGAACAAGGGCCTTCAGCCCGCCACGGCGCCGTCTGGCGGCAAGCGCGGGATATTCCACATCCCCTTCCTGAAGGACAAGTCCGCCACCGTCGCCCCGCCCGGCGAGGACGCAGGACCGAGCCTGCCGGCGCCGCGCAAGAAGCGCAGCTGGCTGCACGTGCCCTTCACCAAGGACAAGTCCGAGGCGCCGGCTCCGCCCGTTGCAGAACCTAAAGTGAACTAGACGCTTCCGGCGCGCCCGATTCCGGGCGATCTTGAGCCCATGCTGATCGGACTGTGGATCCGCGACGTCGTCCTGATCGAGGCCCTGGACCTGTCCATCGGGCCGGGACTGACCGCGCTCACCGGAGAGACCGGGGCAGGGAAGTCGATCATCCTCGACGCCCTGGGCCTGGCGGTAGGCTGGCGCGCCGACGCCGGGCTGGTGCGTCGTGGCGCGTCGCAGGCGGCGGTCTCGGCGGTCTTCGCACCGCCGGCCGATCATCCGGTCTGGGAAATCCTGGAAGACAAGGGACTCAGCTACGCCCGCGACGAGGACCTGGTGCTGCGCCGGACCCTGACCGCCGACGGCCGCAGCCGCGCCTTCGTCAACGACCAGGCCACCGGCGTCGGCGTCCTGAAGGAAATCGGCGCGCTGCTGCTGGAGGTCCACGGCCAGCACGAGACGGTGGGGCTGCTGGATACGCGAACCCACAGGCCCATGCTGGACGACTTTGGCGCCTTGGGGACCTTCACGGCCGCCGTGGCCGAGCGCTGGAAGACCTGGCGCGCCGCCCAGGCCAAGGTCGAGGCCCTGCGCGAGGAGGCCGGCCGTTCGGCCGCCGAGACTGAGGAACTCACCCTGAGGCTTTCCGAACTGGATCGCCTGGACCCTCGGGCGGGAGAAGAAGCGGTGTTGGCCGAGGCCCGCGCCGTGCTGGGCGCCGGGGAGAAGGCGCTGGCCGACGTCGGCACGGCGAAGTCGGCGTTCGACGGCTATAATCATAAGCTCGTCAACGCGGCGCGCGCGTTGGAACACGCCCGCGCCCGGACCCTGGCCGCCGGGGTCAACGAGGAGAGCATCAGCGTTCAGAGACTCGGCGAGGCGGCTTCCGCCGTGGAACGGGTGCTGGTGGAGGTCCAGGAGGCCGAGGCCGCCATCGACGCCGCCGCGCGAGCCTTCGACTTCGAGCCCGACCGGCTCGAATCGACCGAGGAGCGGTTGTTCGACCTGCGGGGCATGGCGCGGAAACTCGGCGTGACGGTCGAGGACCTGCCGGTGTTGCGGCAAAGATTCGCCGAACGGCTGCGCGCCGTCGAATCGTTGGAAGACAACCTGAAGGCCGCGACGGCTGAACTGGCCGCCGCGCGCGCCGGCTATCTGGAGCGGGCGGTATTGGTCTCCGAGGCCCGGCGTGCGGCCGGTGATCGGCTGGTGACGGCGGTGATGGGCGAACTCGGCCCGCTCAAGCTCGACAAGGCGCGATTCCGCGTGGTGGTGGAGCCGCTGGCCGAGGAGCGCGCGGGACCGACGGGCCTCGACCGGGTGTCGTTCGAGATCGCCACCAATCCGGGCGCGGCGTTCGGCGAACTCGGCGCGATCGCTTCAGGCGGCGAACTGGCGCGTTTCGCCCTCGCCCTGAAGGCGGCCCTGGCGGAGCGCGAGGGCGGACCGCAGCCGCTGATGATCTTCGACGAGGTCGACCAGGGCGTCGGCGGGGCGGTGGCCGACGCCGTGGGCCTGCGGCTGAAGCGCCTGGCGACCAAGGCCCAGGTGCTGGTGGTCACCCACAGCCCGCAGGTGGCCGCGCGCGCCGACGCGCACTGGCGGATCGCCAAGGCCGGCGACAGCGAACGCATCCGCACCGCGGTGGAGACCCTTCCGCCCGCCGACCGCGAGGAAGAGATCGCCCGCATGCTGGCCGGCGCCCACATCACCGACGCCGCGCGCGCCGCGGCCAGGGCCTTGATGCATGCCTGAATCGCGGACAATACCCGCCGAGGACCTGACCGAAGCCGACGCCGTGGAGGCGCTCACGTTCCTGGCCGACGAGATCGCGGCCCATGACATCCGCTATCACCAGCAGGACGAGCCGACGATCTCCGACGCCGACTATGACGCGCTCAAGCGGCGCAATAGCGAGATCGAGGCGCGTTTTCCCCACCTCGTGCGCGACAACTCGCCGTCGCTGCGGGTGGGCGCCGCGCGGGCCGAGCAGTTCTCGCCGGTGGAGCACGGCGTGCCGATGCTCAGCCTCGACAACGCCTTTTCCGATGAGGACGCTCTGGATTTCGACGGCCGCGTGCGGCGCTTCCTGCGGCTGGGCGCCGAGGCGATCGCCTATACCGCCGAACCCAAGATCGACGGGCTGTCGGCGTCCTTGCGCTATGAAAACGGCGACCTGGTGCAGGGCGCGACGCGGGGCGACGGAAGGGTCGGCGAGGACGTCACCCAGAACCTGCGCACCATCGCCGACATCCCCAAGCGCCTGAAAGGCTCCGGCTGGCCGCAGGTGATCGAGGTGCGCGGCGAGGTCTATCTCGGGCACGACGAGTTCGCCGCCCTGAACGCCGCCAACGTCGCGGCTGGCCAGAAGACCTACGCCAACCCGCGCAACGCCGCGGCGGGGTCGCTGCGGCAGATCGACTCCAAGATCACGGCCACGCGGCCGCTGAAATTCTTCGCCTATGCCTGGGGCTTCCTCAGCGAACCTTTCGCCCAGACCCAATGGGAGGCCCTGCAGGCCCTCAAGGCCTGGGGGTTCGTCACCACCCCGCAGTCGCAGCGGGTTGAGGGTGGGGAAGGGCTGCTGTCCGCCTATCGCGCCATGGAGGCGCTGCGCCCGAAGCTCGGCTACGACATCGACGGCGTCGTCTACAAGGTCGACCGCCTGGACTGGCAGCAAAGGCTGGGCTTCGTCTCGCGCTCGCCGCGCTGGGCGGTGGCCCGGAAGTTCCCCGCCGAGCAGGCTCGCACGGTGCTGGAATCCATCGACATCCAGGTGGGCCGCACCGGGGCGCTGACGCCGGTGGCCCGGCTGCATCCGGTGACGGTGGGCGGCGTGGTGGTGGAGAACGCCACCCTGCACAACGCCGACGAGATCGCCCGCAAGGACGTGCGGATCGGCGACACGGTGGTGGTCCAGCGCGCGGGCGACGTGATCCCGCAGATCCTGGGGCCGGTGCTGGACGAGCGGCCGGCCGACGCCGCGCCGTTCGCCTTTCCCACCCACTGCCCCTGTCCCCTGCACACACCCGTCGCCCGCGAGACGACGGCGGCGGGCGCGGAGACCGTGGTGCGCCGCTGCACCGGGGAACTGGCTTGCCCGTTCCAGCGGATCGAGCACCTGCGCCATTTCGTGTCGCGCCGCGCCTATGACATCGAGGGCCTGGGCGAGAAGCAGCTGATAGCCTTCTACGAGCGCGGCTGGCTGCGTGAGCCGGCCGACATCTTCCGGCTGGCCAGGGACGAGGCCAAGCTGACCGAATTGCGCAGCGCCGACGGCTATGGCGAGACCAGCGTGCGCAACCTGGTGGCGGGCATCGAGGCGCGGCGGCGCATCGCCCTGGATCGGTTCATCTTCGGCCTTGGCGTGCGCCATATCGGCGAGACGACGTCGCTGGCGCTGGCGCGGCATTTCGAGACGGTGGACGCCTTTGTGGGTGTCGCCACGGCGGCGGCGGCGGCGCGGCCGGGCGCGGCCTATCTGAGCCTTTCGTCGTTGAGCGGCCTCGGCCCCACGGCGACGGAGGCGGTGCTGGCCTTTGCACGAGTCCGGCAGCCTCTGTTGATCCCCCCCGAGATATCGCTGGAGGAGAAGCTGCGGCTGGCCATCCCGAAGCTCAATCGCACCGCGCGCCAGTCGCTGGTCGACCAATTCGGAAACTGGGACAGTTTCGAGGCCGCGGCCCTGGACGCCGCCGCGCAGACGGCGGGCGAGGCGTTCCTCGAGATCGCCTCGGTCGACGGCGTCGGGGTGGTGGCCGCCCGGATGGTCGCCGAGTTCTTCGCCGAGGAGCACAACCGCCAGACCGTCGCCAACCTGCTGGCGGAACTGGATGTGCTTCCAGCCGAACGCCCCAAGACCGACACCGCGGTGGCGGGAAAGACCATCGTCTTCACCGGCGCCCTGGAGAAGATGACCCGCGACGAGGCCAAGGCCCAGGCCGAGGCCCTGGGGGCCAAGGTCTCGGGCTCGGTGTCTAAGAAGACCGATCTGGTGGTGGCCGGGCCAGGCGCCGGATCGAAGCTGAAGGCGGCCGCCGACCTCGGAATCCAGGTCATGACCGAGGACGAATGGCTGGCCCTGGTCGGGGGCTGAGCCGCTAAAGCGGCGCGCAGGCCTCGTTCATCCAGGCGCGAACGTCGGCGGGCACCTGCGGGCCGACGATGTCGAGGACACGGGCGTGGTAGGCGTCGAGCTGGGCGCGCTCTTCGGCGGTCAGCAGGTCCAGGTCGATCAGGCGGCGGTCGATCGGCGCCAGCGTCAGGGTCTCGAAGCCCAGCATGGGGCGTTCGCCGCCGGGGATGGCCGCGGCTTCGGTCACCACCTGCAGGTTCTCGATGCGGATGCCGTAGGCGCCTTCCTTGTAGTAGCCCGGCTCGTTGGAGACGATCATGCCGGGCCGCAGGGCGACGCTGTTGGGGGCCTTGGAGATCCGGTGCGGACCTTCATGGACGCCGAGGTAGGAGCCCACGCCGTGGCCCGTCCCGTGGTCGAAATCCAGGCCGTGGGCCCATAGGGCCGAACGCGCCAGGACGTCGAGGGCCGAACCGGTGGCGCCGGCCGGAAAGCGGACACGGGCCAGGGCGAGGTTGCCCTTCAGCACCAGGGTGAAGCGCTGGGCCATTTCGGGCGACGGCGTGCCGATGGCGACGGTGCGGGTGACGTCGGTGGTGCCGTCCAGGTACTGGGCGCCGGAGTCCAGCAGCAGCAGCGAGCCCTTTTCCGTGCGGCGGTTGAGCCGGGTGCTGGGGTGGTAGTGGACGATCGCCCCGTTGGGTCCGGCGCCGGCGATGGTGTCGAAGGAAAGGTCCTTCAGCGCGCCGGTCTGTTCGCGGAAGGCTTCCAGCCTGGCGACGACCTCCAGCTCGTCGGGAGGCGACGTCTCTCCCTCGACCGCCAACCAATGCAGGAAGCGGGTCAGGGCCGCGCCGTCGCGGGCGTGGGCGCGGCGTGCACCCTCGATCTCGGTGGGGTTCTTGCAGGCGCGCGGCAGGATGCAGGGGTCCTCGGCGCGGCCGACCACGGCGCCGGCCTTCTCCAGGGCCTCGAAGAACCAGGCCGGCGACTGGGCCGGATCCACCAGCACCTTGCGGCCGGCCAGATCGGCCAAGGCTGCGTCCAGGTCGTCCGGCGTTTCGAGGCGGACCTGGTTGCCGAGCCACGCGGGCAGGTCGGGCGTGACCTTGCGCGGGTCCAGGAACAGCCGCGCCGCGCCGTCCTTCTCCAGGATCGCCTGGGCCAGGGGCAGGGGGGAGCGGATGACGTCGCCGCCACGGATATTGAACAACCAGGCGATGGAGGCCGGCGAGGTCAGCACCGCTACGTCGGCGCCGCGGGCCGCCACCGCCTTGCCGATCCGCAGGCGCTTCGATGCGGACTCCTCACCGGCGTATTCAAGCGGGTGGGGGACGACCGGCGCCGCAGGCTGGGGCGGACGCTGGGCGCCCCAGGCGGCGTCGAGCGGATTGACGGCGACGGGCTTGAGCTCTGCGCCGGCCTTGGTCGCCGCAGCGCGAAGGTGGCCGAGCGCGTCGGGGCTGTGCAGGCGGGGGTCGTAGCCGATGGCCTGGCCCGGCGCAGCGACCGCCTCCAGATAGGCCGGCACGCCGCCGTCGACGAGGTCGCGGATCTCGAACAGCTTCTCATCAACCTGGTCGCGAACCTGGAGCGTATAGCGGCCATCGACGAAGACGGCGGCCTTGTCGCGGAAGATCACCGCGGCGCCGGCCGACCCGGTGAAGCCGGTGGCCCAGGCCAGCCGGTCGTTGGCGGCGGGCAGGTATTCGTTCTGGTGTTCGTCCTCGTGCGGGATCACCAGGGCGTCCAGGCCCTGCTCGGCCATGGCCTTGCGGATCAGGGGAACGTGCCGGGGGCCGAAGGACGGATCGGTGGTTTCGTCAAAGGTCTGGCGCATGATCAGCATGTAGCGCCGGCTAGGCGGCTCTGCAAAGGCGGGGCGCGAAAACGCGGACGCCAGGGCGCCCGCGCGATCACATCACCCCTCGCCACGACGACCCCGCGGAGCGCATCCTTGGCAAGGCCGAGGCCCCCAGTTCAGTCTGCGGGACCACCAGCCTAGTTCGACGGCGTTTCCGTCGTGGTGACGGTGACGGCGTCCTGAGCCGCGTCGCCGGCGTTCGCCGCCGCAGCCTGGGTCGCGTTTGCCGCCCGTTGCGCAGAGTCGCGTGCGGTCGCCGCAGCGGCTTCAGTGCTTTGAGCCATGCTTTGCGCCGCCTGGCGCGAGGCCTCGCTGGCGTTGGCCGCGGCGGCCTGGGCCTGCTGGCTGGCGGTGTCCATCATGGCTTCGGAGCGGCCGGTGTCGCGAGCCGCCTGCAAGTCGGCCTGGGTCGTCCCATTGTTGTTCATGAAGAAGAACAACCCTGCGACGGCGATCACGGCCACCAGGGCGGCGATCCACCAGCCGGCCGCGCCGCCGCTGTCGCGTACGACCTCCCGATGCACGATCGTCGGCTGCTCCACGACTGTTCGTTCGGTGTAGATCTCGTTTTCCTTGGCCATCGTCGTCTCCATCCTGAGCTTCAGCTTCGTCCCGAGCGGAAAACGCGGGGCGCCGCCAAGCCGTTCCGTGCGGAGCAGGCGGGTCAGGGCCGGCGAAGCACCAGGGTGGCCCAGGCGTCGCGGTGGATGCGGCGCACGAGACGGAAGCCGCGCGATCGGTAGGCGGCGAGCACGCGGCGCTCCTGGGTGCGCAGCAGGCCCGAGAGGATCACGAAGCCAGAGGGCTTCAGCGCCCGCTTGATGTGCTGGGCCAGGGCCACGAGCGGCGGGGCCAGGATGTTGGCGAACACCAGGTCGTAGGGCCCGTGGTCGCGCACCAGGCGATGGCCGAGGCCCGAGGCATGGACGAAGCGGGCCTTGGCGCGGTTCAGGGCGGCGTTTTCCGCGGCGATCCGAACGGAGGGGCGATCGAGGTCCGTGCCGACCGCCACGCGCGAGCCGGTGCGCGCCGCGGCGATGGCGAGGACGCCGGTGCCGGCGCCCACGTCCAGGACGCGGGCGAAGGACTGGGATTTCAAAAGTTGATCGTAGGCCCACAGGCAGCCGACGGTGGTGCCGTGGTGGCCGGTGCCGAAGGCCGCGCCGGCCTCGATGCGCAGGTTGACGGCGCTGGCCGGCGCCAGGCCCTTGTCATGGGCGCCGTAGACGAAGAACCGCCCGGCGCGGACGGGGGGCAGGCCCGACAGCGACATCGCCAGCCAATCGGCGTCCGCCAGCTTCTCGGTGACCACGCGCAGGGCAGGGAAACCCGCCAGGACGGCGGCGATGGCGCCGGCTTCATCATCGGTGGTGGGGAAGGCGTCGATGCGCCAGACGTCGCGATCCTCGTCCTCCTCCAGGATCGAATAGGTGGCGGCCTCGGCGGCCGGGTCGGCGTCGATGGCGAGCGCTGCGGCTTCGGCTTGCGCGCGGGGGCCGCGGGCGACGATCTGGAGGGCCTGGTCGTTCATGGCTTTCGTCTAGGGAACCGCCGCAGGAAAGGCGAGCTTTTCCCGGTTGCCAAACATGGCGGCTTGCTTTGACATCCGCCGCCACGCCCGTCGCGCGTCGGAGAGCCTGACCATGAAGAAGTACGAACCCCTCTCCAACTATCTGGCGGGGCGGACCGACGACGAATGGCGCGCGACCTTCGCCGACCTGGAGATGGTGCTGGGCTTTCCGCTGCCGAAGCTGGCCCAGACCAGCGGCGCCTGGTGGGCCAACGAGGGGCTGAAGCCGCACAACCTGGCCTGGCTCGACGCCGGGTGGAAGGTGGGCGACGTCGACCGCAAGGGCCAGACGGCGGTGTTCCGCCGCGCGCCCGCAGCGGCGCCGGCGAGGGCGGTCTCGCTCGGCAAGGCCGAGCCCGCGCCAGATCCGGCTGACAAGAAGGCCAAGCTGGGCGCGGCCGCGCTCATCGGAGCGTCGGTGGCCTTGGTGGCGGGGGTCGGCGCAGTGGCGATCCGGGCGCTGCGGCGGCGAAGGTGAGTCGCGAGAGTTTTATTTGTTCTCTATTTGTTCTTGGCAATCTCAGGCGTATATATACTTTGCAAACCGTCAAGCACTGAGGGCGTCCTGGCCTAGAGCGGGGCGACTCAGCGTTGCGGCCGGCGTCGATCATCTGCCGCTAGAGATGGGCCAAGGCGCTCGGACGCGTCAGCCCTTCTCCACGAATGAGTCGATCACCTTCTTCTCGCCGGCTTTGTCGAAGGCGACGGTGAGCTTGTTGCCTTCCACGAAGGTGACCTTCCCGTAGCCGAACTTGATGTGGAAGACGCGGTCGCCGCGGGCGTAGGCGCTGGCGGCCGAGGTCTCCGAGACCGCGACCAGGCGGCCCTCGCCTTCGATCACCTGCTGACGGCCCGGATGGCTGCCGCGATAGTTGGCGGCCTGGGCGCGTTTCCAGCCGGGGGAGGAATAGCCGGCGCCGAAGGCCGGCGTTTCGTCCCAGCGCGAGCCGTGCTGCTGCATGCCCGGGCCGCCGCCGTAGTAGCCGGTCTCCGACGAAGCTTCGACATTGGCCAGCGGCAGTTCGTCGACGAAGCGCGACGGCAACTGGCTGGTCCAGCGGCCATAGACCTGGCGGTTGGCGACGAAGGAGATGCGGGCTTCCTCGCGGGCGCGGGTGATGCCGACGTAGGCCAGGCGGCGTTCCTCCTCCAGGCCCTTTTCACCCTTCTCGTCGACGCTGCGCTGGGAGGGGAAGACGCCTTCCTCCCAGCCCGGCAGGAAGACGAGGGGGAACTCCAGCCCCTTGGCCGAGTGCAGGGTCATGATCTGGACGGCGTCCTGGCCGCCCTCCTTGTTGAGATCCATGACCAGGGAGACGTGCTCCAGGTAGGCTTCGAGCGTCTCGTGCTCGGCCATCGACTGGACGAGTTCCTTCAGGTTCTCCAGTCGGGTCTGGGCCGTGGGCGTCTTGTCGAGGCGCAGGGCGTCGGTGTAGCCGCTCTCTTCGAGAACGGTCTCCATCAGGCGCTGGTGATGAACGCGTTCGGCCTCGGCGCGCCAGCGGTCGAGGTCGCGCAGGAAGTTGGCGAGCGCGGTGCGGGTGCGGGCGGCGAGTTCGTCGGTCAGCACGATGCTGCGGGCGGCGTCCACGAGGCTTCGATAGTGCGTTGCTCCGCTCCTTCGCTCCTGTTCGCGCACCACCTCGCCCGTTTGGATGTCGAACAAGGGAGTATCGTCTGGCCCCAGGCGAACGGGCGGGATGGCGGCTATTACGTGTAGCTTTTGGACAGTGCTCTCGCCGATGCCGCGCTTGGGGACGTTGACGATCCGCTCGAAGGCCAGGTCGTCGTCCGGCGACTGGATCAGCCGCAGATAGGCATGGGCGTCGCGGATCTCGGCGCGCTCGAAGAAGCGCGGGCCGCCCACCACCGTGTAGGGGATCGACAGCAGGACGAAGCGTTCCTCGAAGGCCCGCATCTGGAAGGAGGCGCGGACCAGGATCGCCATGTCGCGATATTTGCGGGGGGGCTTGTCGGCGGTTCCCCGTTTGGCGCGCTCGATCTCGTCGGCGATCAGCCGGCTTTCGGCCTCGCCGTCCCAGACCCCGCGGACGATGACTTTTTCGCCGCCCTGGTCCTGGGTCCATAGAGTCTTGCCCAGGCGCCCCTTGTTGGTGGAGATCAGGCCCGAGGCGGCGGCCAGGATATGGCTGGTGGAGCGGTAGTTGCGTTCCAGCCGGATGACCTTGGCGCCGGGGAAGTCGCGCTCGAAGCGCAGGATGTTGTCCACCTCGGCCCCGCGCCAGCCGTAGATCGACTGGTCGTCGTCGCCGACGCAGCAGACGTTCTGGCGCTTCTGGGCCAACAGCCGCAGCCACAGGTACTGGGCGACGTTGGTGTCCTGGTATTCGTCCACCAGGATGTAGCGGAAGCGTTCGTGGTAGTCGGCCAGCACGTCGGGCTGGGAGATGAAGATCGTCAGGTTGTGCAGCAGCAGGTCGCCGAAGTCGCAGGCGTTCAGCACCCGCAGGCGCTCCTGGTAGAGGCGATAGAGCGCCTGGCCCCGACCATTGGCGAAGTCCGCGCCCTCCGACGGCGGCAGCTGGTCGGGGCGCCAGCCGCGGTTCTTCCACTGGTCGATGAGGCCGGCCAGGTGCTTGGGCGTCCAGCGCTTGGCGTCGATGTTCTCGGCCTCAAGCAACTGCTTGATCAGCCGCTGCTGATCGTCGTCGTCGACGATGGTGTAGTTGGACTTCAGCCCGACCAGTTCGGCGTGGCGTCGCAGGATCTGGGCGGCGATCGAGTGGAAGGTGCCCAGCCACCGCAGCCCTTCGGCCTGGGGGCCGATGATGGCGGTGATCCGTTCCCGCATCTCGCGGGCGGCCTTGTTGGTGAAGGTGACCGACAGCAGCTCCCACGGCTTGGCCTTGCCGGTGGCGAGCAGGTGGGCGAGGCGGGTGGTGAGCACGCGGGTCTTGCCGGTGCCGGCGCCGGCCAGGACCAGCACCGGGCCGTCGACCGACTCGACGGCTTGCCGCTGCTCGGGGTTCAGGCCCTCGAGGTAGTCGGGGCCGCGCACGCGGGCGAGATCGCTCACGCGCACGGCGGGCGAATCGGCGTTGGATCGGGCAGGTGATTCAGGGGCGGACATCGGAA
>Ga0307513_10003730_pt1 | contig 20589 bp, 18 predicted proteins | sample 15_EM_MG_FD_202174 | JGI IMG/M metagenome (GOLD analysis project Ga0307513, IMG submission 202174) | Populus trichocarpa ectomycorrhiza microbial communities from riparian zone in the Pacific Northwest, United States - 15_EM | ecosystem: Host-associated > Plants > Roots > Unclassified | place...
TGTGGGTAGTGCTTACCGAGGTATGAGACAGACACCTCTATCAAAGGAACTGTCATTAGTGAGGTGGAAAGACAATCGAGTCGAATGGAGGAGCTTGCACACAATAGGGTTCCAGAAACCACGACCAGTACCAAATACACTGCCAAATCTAACGACCGGCTGACCACACACGGGCCCGTCGAGGTAGCGCTCAAATGGGTATGAACATGGGACGGTGTGTTCGCTGGCTCAAAGGGGGGTGCAAGAACCGGAAGGGAAGGTCCACGGTGAGGGGAAGAGGGGGAACGGGGAAAGAGAAGGAAGTGAAATAAGAGGTGTCTACGACGATCTCTTCTAGGGTAAGAACCACGCCCTGGACCGAGGGGTGGTCGATGTGAACGAGGTGTGTGAAAGAACAGTGAGAGCCGTGGCAACGATCATGTGGGTGTTCCTATTGATGTCGGCGGAGATTTCATCGCCGTCTAGAAGGTGGCGGAAGAGAAGATACGTGCTGGTCGTTGGATAGTACAAGAGGGCGAGGCCTATACCCTGGGCCATGGAGGGATTTTATCCAATATACATCCGTTTGCGAGAGACGTTCCCAGATGGATACCCTCCGCAGTTGGGGCGGAACCAAAGCTAGGAGCTGAACGGATCCCATCCATAAGGTCTGGAGCGCTTCAGTCGCATAAGCCGCCCAGTCCGTACTCCCAGCATAATGGCGCGGAGAGAGGTGAACAGAATTCCAGAAAGCGCCTCGGGAACTGTCCAGAGTAACGATCAAGGTTCACGCGTTCAGAACGCCAATCGCGAAGGCGGAAACGTTCCCTTTAGGGGGAACTAGCTTCATTCCTGTTAAGTATCCGCGTTTACTTGCAAGATGGGGCTCTCAACCACCCAGCGAGGAATTTGTACCAGGACGAGGGTCCCCGATCGGGTTTGGAAGGAGGGAGGACTGGTACTCGGCATCACCCGAGTCTCCCCAGTGTTGGGCAGAACCTGGGCAGAACTGATCGAGTCGCTTTCGAGAACGAGAACTCCCGCTCCCAAGTCTCCAATAATCAAGATTGGATGCCACTCTGGCTGTTTGCCTGGAACGAAGACCCAGATTCTCCAGATACGGCGAGTTGTGTCTTGAGGTCCCAATGCTCTCAATGGTTCCCTACCCTCTCTGACACCGCGACCCTACCCCCGCCACGACCCCATGCCCAAAGCCCGAGGCCCCGGACAACTACTGGGGATTTGGGTGCAAAAGATTCTCGTCAAGCTCGACTAAAATGAATTTATTCTACCTGACAAACCCGCTCTGGTCTTCGGAGATGACATCTTCGTCACTGCTTCGTCGTCTCCTCGCCCCGCACCACGAGTGGACCAGGAGAGTATCCGGTTGGCTCTCGCTATTGCTCCTACAGAGTGATCGGTGAAGTCAAAGATACTCCGCCGAGCGGCCATTTGACAGGTAAGCTTCTGAGTGGTCATGACCCTACTAATTTGGGTGACTACCCATAAGGTTTGGCATACCACTTCTATCTGTCGTAGAGAGGCACCAATAGCTGGGGTTTTCGTTGTCGGCGGCCCAATAGAACGGTTAGAGTCTGTGACTTCCCCGAGTCCTCAAGTATTCGTTCAAGTGTGTCCACACACGGTTGTAGCCCTACAGGCAGAACGGGCGACCCCCCGCGGCCCATGTAGGAGGTTTTATAGACGCTCAGGGCGGGTGTGTCGATTGTACCGTGGATTCCATCGCTTCGGACCCCAAGGAATGATCCCGACAGTTGTCCTATCAACGAAGCCGAGAAGGTCCGGCGGGCCATGGAAAGTCACTCACTCACCCATTTTCCCCCTTGTCGGTGGAGCTGAGAGATTCCGTAAGTATTCCCTCCCTCGCGTCGATTGAAAACGCCGTCATCTGTATGCATGCAGCCAGTGACCAAACCCCCGCCCTTGGATATCTGTCTGTCTCCCCGCTGACTCGCAAAGCACGCTCGCCGACCCGCACCCCGCTTGCCCAGCTCAGATTTACCTGCCACACACCTCAACAGTTACGCGGTGACGGTATGATCAGCTGGATGGCATAGGACGAGAGGGGACAAGCCTTTAACCATTACGTACCTTATGACAACTGATCTTCGACGAAACCCGACCGGCACAGTCTATTTCCAAACAATCCACGCTGACAGGTCGCCACCTTCTGCGTGGAATCGGAGGTGCATCGGACGGAATCCGATGGACCCTCTTCCTTGCCAAGACGTCCCCCCAACCCGCATTTCTGGTGTGTAAATTATCTTATACTTACGGAGGGTCATTCTCACAGCGGGCAACCGGATCTCCGGAGGACGCCCACCGGTCGCTCATCTGCAGTGGTGCACCAGGAGAGGCGGCGGGGAGTCCACCCCCCTGCGCTCAAAGGGCTATTCCCTCCCCAGGAACGGGGTCGGGGGGTCCGACACCCGGGGACGTCCGCCGGTCCAATTTTTCCACCGTAGAAAGTGCGAGTGACCAGGTTTGAGGGAAGAGTGGATCGCCGGTTCCATCCTTCGAGCACTTGCTCAGATAGGATAATCTGACCTAATGCAGTTAGCATGGAGTATGGAAGACCGTCTGTGGCACAAGCTAAACTTAACCGGCTGAAGAGGTCTCCGCCAATGTCGGTAAGCCGTCAATATCCCCCTCGCGGCAGCCTACAGTCCGTCCGGGAAAGGTATACTGATCTCTCCTCGACTGGCCGCTAGCCACTACGCGATCTGCCCTCTCAACAGATGAAAATTTCACCAAACACGTGTATTGACTAAGCAAACGTTATCGGGAAGTGGCATTGCACTCCCGGTCCGGACATCTGGGCGACCTCCTTGAACAACCAGTGCACACCATTCCATCAGTTCGTGCCAAACGGTCGTGGCGTGACGATTCGACGTCTCCGCGACGGGCGGGCATCGGCCGGACACCCATCCTGGTGGCGAGACAGAGGACAGAGAATCTTGATGGCGGATGCAATTAATGACAAGTTGGCATTTGTAAGGTGTTCCTCATGCACGACGATGACTATTGATTACGGGTTGGAGCGAGCCAGGCCTGAAGGCCTGAATGTTGACGTTGACGTTGAACCCTGATATGAAGGTCCGTCAGACCCAATAAATCGCCTTCGCCCTCCCTCTCTCCGCTCCCTTCCTTCGACAGAGATACACTGGGGGATGGCTGATCCCGGTCCCGATGATCTTCGGAGTGGGTGCTTTTCACGTTCCGCCCGGCCAATCACTGAGTGTTGAAGTGCTAACCAACAATCCTCTTCCAGACGTACTGATCCTCTTGTTCGTTGTCACCTTTCTCGTCACCTCCTACAGGTGTTTTTCAAGGTATTCGAAGAGGTTATGGTGGCACGATGATTCCATGGCACTGTTCAGCACGCTCTCCCTTATCGTTTTCTTGGTCGGTTCGTACGGCATTTGCTTTTGATTCACAGTCTACGAGATCATTGGGGCTAAAAATACCCTTTCCGTGACTTTAGGAGCAGTCCATCTCGCTGATAGTATGATTCTGCGCCCTTGATATACCGGCAAGCGTCGTTAGATTAACCGCTGGCGGTGGATTCCAGGAACGACCACACAAGAGGAAAGAATTGTTAATTCTTATGTCCTCATCATCGGTTTTTATTTGCCAACTTGGTAAAACCCTCCACTCACCCAACCTGTGACATTGAGTTTATCGTCAAACAGGAGTGCAAGGATTTCTATCGTATTAACTTTGGTTCGTATCACCCCCTGGAAGCGGCAAAGGAAGATCCTGCTATGTACAATATTTTTCTCTCAAACGACCTCTATGCTGTGCTGATCATTTGCTCTCAGGGATCGTCGCGTTTTTCGTTCTTCAGTTCATTATGTTAACCGCGGAAACATTCTGGATATGTAGGTCGACGCAAAGTGTATGGGAGCACCTCCCTGGATCCATCTGCGTCGTCACACGGATTGTTCCCATCTCCCTCGTCGTTAGTAAGTTGTGCCCTCCCTTCATACCCGTCTCCTTCCTCACCAACCTGGTCCTTAGCGACGGTCGTTTCGGACGTAATCTTGGTTACCGCCCCGTTGATGGTAAGGCGACCTCCCCCGTTTCTCTCGTCGGTCTAGGTTACCTCTCACCGGTGAATTCAGATCGTCAAGGGTGTTCACATCGCGGCATTGCGTTTCCGCTTACTTTCAATCTTCTCCATGTCAATCGCGACTACACTGGCCTCACTGGTGCACGCTGTTCTGGTGATGGTCAAGCAAGGTATCTGGGAAGCAATTTTCGGTGTGGAAACCCTCGTTCCCTTGCTCATTACATTCAAACTTACTATGTATACGTTTCCTTCTTAGGGGCCGTGGGAGCGGCGGTGTCGATCATCGTGTGTAACATGTCGGTCATTATCCCCGCCCTACTTCGCGCTCTGGGGGTTGGTGACCCGTTCATGCAAGAGGACACCGTTGATCCGGGCTTTAGTACCGATGTCGAGATCGTTCGTATGGCTTCGACGAGGGTTGAACTCGGTCTTCCGACATCCCGGGGCACGGCACTCACGGATAGCGACGAGTCCCAAGGGACCATCGGTACGGTAGCATCCCGACGAGACCCTATCGTTTTGGGGGTGAAGGACGAACGGAAGCGCCAACTCTCGACGAAGGCCTCAGACGGATCGCTAGGGGGTTTGAAACGAACGAAAGTTGTACCGCTCGTCGACGAATCTGATATTGCGGATTCGTTGGCGCAGGTGAGAAGCTTGCCCACGGTCAAGACGGATCAGGAGATTGAGTCGGACGCTAGGGGGAGGCATGTGAAGAACAACAGCACGTAGTGTCGGGTTGTTGTCTCTGCTACACTCGTTCGGTACCCCCCTACCCTCTCTGATCCTCCCTCCCGCTGCCCATGCCCCCATCCCCGTCATCTCCATCCACTCCTTACCCGCGAAGGGTAATCCCACGCTCATTGTCCACACGCCATCCCAGTCTTGTCGTTATGTTTGGATTCTGATCCATCTTTTGGAATTGCTGTGATATTTCTCGTGTCATAAGTATCTCCCCTGGTCCCCTCCATTTCCACCACCCCGTCTATCCGCCGATCTCTCTATTGCCACGATGTACACGATCTCGCATAAATAGCGGCTACCGTCCGAAGAAACCCGGGCGACCGTTCATAACGCTAGAAACATCTACATTCGTCCTAGTAGGGTTTCACTGGGGTTTACTTCCCAGGAGGTCGATGTCCCGTCCGGCACCTACCAACCACCCACTTTTATTTCAGCGTACTTATAAATAGCTGAGAGCTCGAGATTCCATGACTGGTGATCCCTCCCCCGCATACATCGAAACGTCGTCACTACGTATGCAGCTAATTACTATCCTAGTTCAAACCTTTGCCCTTCCCATTGCCCTTGGATGCCTGCCTGTCCAATCACACTGCGTGGTCATCGATCCGTATCCCGTCTGCTCCAACAGTTTGGAATCATCTGAACCCCGGACTTTGTAACAACCAACCCCCGACGCCACACATTGGCCCGCCCTGAACAGCCCATTCTGACAGATCGTCTTATTACGGTAGGGGATGCAATGATGCCCAGCATCCGTTCCTACGAAACCGGTGCGTTATGAGGATCTTTTGGGATCTCCTCAAATCCTTAATGAAGCTGTATAATCGGCAATTTAGGCCTACCCGTTAACATCCCCGTGGCAGCTCTTCTCGCTCACCAGCGGAGGCGGCCGGCTAGAGCCGAGGTTTTTGATCGCATCATTGAAGATCTGGTCTCCAGGCCCCGTGTCTGCAGAGATGCTCCGAACCTGGGGCCGATCAGCGCAGCCTCGGCTAGCGTTTCAAACTCAGGTCGCCAGAACGTCGGGGTAGAGGCGGGTTACGGAACAACCTGGAGCGCAGCAGTGAACAAAATGCGTAGAACGCCACGGACGGGACAGTGGGGACACCAGGCTAATCAGGCTGGCAATCGCCTGATTGTCCAGAGGATGATCGATCCTTGCACTCGCCCGCCCGCGGCGGTGTGCCGCCGGGGAGATCACAAAGAACATGATTCCCCGTAAGTATTACGGTTCGTCGGCCTAATTTTGCCACAGTGACGAAGCAGTGATGACTGGGTGTCTGCCACCATGAATAGCGTTTGGGATGGGGGCGGGCCGGGTCCATGGATTCCATTCTTCGAGGGAGCGCATTGATAGATTCCACAGACGAAACGGTAGGGCAGAGGCTGTTGGATGAAGCACAGAAGGCTGCCCTACAACTTCTGCTGAAGAGATGTCGCCGTTCAAGAAATCCCCAAGTCACCACAACCCTTCCCCTCCGTCTGAGATATGCTGATCTCTCCCTAACCGGCCGCCGGCCACGGTGCTTTCTTAACTGACGAAATTATCCAAACCTAACCACCAGCCCCCGATACTTGATCATGTTCCTGAGTTTTGAAAAAAACCTGATCACCGTTGGTGTTACTTAAGGGCTGGTTACCAGTCCAGACCAAGTATCCGGCGCCGCCAAGAAGTGACATGTCAGGAAATTAGTACGTACATGTATGGCATCGAAAATTTTCCGACCTCCAACCCCGCCCCCGGAACTTGCGCGTGCTACCACGACGCGTCCAACGGGCACCACGACCATTTGGCGTGAGCTCAACGGGGTGCGTTGTTCATTCGAGAAGGCCCCCCAGCCTGGCGTCAGCGGCGGATCTAATTAAAGATCGGCGTTTGTGTGACAGAATGGGTCCTCGCGGGGCGCGCAGTGTGCCAACTTCGAACCTCCCTCGATAGAAGTGTCATTGGAAATTACGAGTCTGACTGAACGTGCGCGTGAAGCCCTGATACTTATGAACGTCCGAATGTCTGTCGGACTCAGTAAGTCACCTTCCCCCTCCCTCTCTCGTTCTCTCCACCCCCTCCCCAGACTGAGACGCAGAGGATGGCCGATCCCGATTCCGATGACCTCAGGAGTGAGTCCAATTCAAATTCTTTCCGGCAGAGCGCTAAAGCGTCCACCGGCAATCCACCTCCAGACATTGTAATCGCCTTGTTCATTGTCACCTTCTTCGTCACCTCCTACAGATGTTGTGAAAGATTCACGAAGAGGTTATGGTGGCACGATGACTCCGTCGCGCTGTTCAGTATGATCTCCTTCATCGTTTTCCTGGTCGGTTCGTAAGCACCTGCTTCCGGTTTTCCACGCACGAGATTGTTGAGACCAAAAATTTATCTTCCGTGACTCCAGAGGCCGTCTTTCTCGCTGACGGTACGGCTCTGCATCCTTGACATTGCACCGAACTTCACCAGATTAATCTCTGGTGCATTCTAGAATCAACCTCAACGAGGGTAAAGATTATTAATTCTTATATCCTCAATGTCGGTTATTATCTGCCGGTTTGGTGAACCCCTTCATTTACTTAGCCCAGGATATCGAACTTAACGTTGAGCAGGGGTGGGAGGATTTCTATTGTGTTAACTGTGATTCGGATCACCCCCTGGAAGCTACAAAGGAAGATCTTGCTATGTACACAAATTCTGTCGCGAAAGTCCTTTCTGTGCTGTGTTAACTGTTTCTCCCCAGGGGTCGTCGTGCTTTTCTTTCTTCAGTTCGTCGTGTTGGTTGTGCAAACAACCTGGGTGTGTAAGACGACGCAGGGTGAATGGGAACACCTCCCTGGATCCATCTGTGTTGTCTCGCACTCACGGGTTATTCCCATCTCCCTGGTCGTTAGTAAGTCAGCCCTTTCCCTCGTACTTCGGTCCGTTTGTTCACCAGGTTAATTCCTAGCGACGGTAATTTCGGATGCCATGTTGATTGCCGCCCCCTTAATGGTATGGCAAATATCGCCCTTCGCTGGCTTGGGATATCTCTCATTGATGAATTTAGATCCTGAGAGGCGTTCGTGACCTCCCGGCGTTGCGTTTCCGTTTATTTTCCATCTTCTCCATGTCGATCGCGACCACAGTTGCGTCGGTGGCACATGCTATTCTGATGATAGTCGAGCAAGGTATTTGGGAAGCAATTTTTGGTACGGCGGCCCTTGTTACCTCACTCTCCCGAACTCCCAACTTACCGCATGCACGTCCGTTTCCTTCTCAGCGGCTGTGGAGGCAGCGGTGTCGATCATTGTGTGCAACATGTCGGTCGTCATTCCCGCCGTACTTCGCGTGCTGGGAGTCGGTGACCCGTTCATGCGAGACGATACTATGGATCCGAGCACGAGCACCATTGAGATCGCTCGTGCACCTTCGACTACAATTGAACTCACTCTTCCGACATCCTGGCGCACGGCACTCACGGATAGCGACGAGTCACAGGGGACCATCGGTATGGTAACATCTCGACGAGGCTCGGTCGATTTGGGCGTGGAGGACGACCAAAAGCATCGACTCACAACGCAGCCCTCGGACGGATCGCTGGGGAGTTTTAAGTCGAGAAAAGTTGTACCACTCGTTGATGAATCTGACATTGCGGATTCGTTGGTGCAAGCGGGAGGCTCACCCGCGGTCAGGACGGACGAGGGTATTGAAGCGGACGCCAGGGGGAGGTACCCGAGGAATGATGGCACGTAGTGCTGGGTTGCCGCCTCTTTTCACTCATCCGTCCTCTGATCTCGTTGATCTCGACCCCCCTCCCCTCCACTACTCATATCCTCACCCCCGCCCATTCTCTACCTGCGAAAGGTAGCCTGCATTAACCTCACGCTCATTGACCACACATACCATCTTTGTCGTTTACACGTGTTTTGAATTTGGACCTTTTTCCGGAATTGCTGCGTTACCCCCCACCACATGTCCCTCAATCCACTCTATCCATTCCTGTCGGTCCCTCCATTGCCGCGCTTTTGTATAGGTAGGATTTGCCCGTTGCTTAATTTCCCATCGTTTGAAGATCAATGTTAGGCGAACTGTTCGTAGTACTAGAAACACACTACATCCGTACGCGTCCCAGTAGGGTTCCACTAATGCATTATAACTAGGGTTCGCTGCTCAGGATCTGAGCGCTCTCCAATAGTTACTGTACCCCAATCGAATCGAAAATTGAGTGCCGAGCACGAGCTGATGAGGTTGACTAATGTACGAGATACGGCCGTTTGCAAGCTGCCGCGCACGAGATTCATTCTGGCAGACTCCGCAATTTAATGCTCGGTGGCCAATTAACCTACAACACCGCCCACCCAGCCACAACGATACCGATTCCTTCAGGACACCTAGAACCTGATTCACCGTTTGGAAGTCCGTGGTTTCGGTGTGCGTGTGTGCTATAATGTGTTCCACCGAGTGCTCCACCGCGGTCTCTCGCGGTGCTCATGGACGGCAGCGCTTATCATCACTGATACCCTCGGTAATTGCTGTCGTTGGAGAGCATCCCGGAAGTCGGACGCACTGAGAAGACCCCCAGGCGCTTGATCGCGTAGCGCTGGGCAGCGTTGGGTGCCATCATCTCAAATATCGGCAGACATTGGTAGTAGTACGATCATGAATTCAATCGCATGCGTTTATTAGGGCACGGGTTCGCTCTCATAGCCTGCTGGCGTCAGCGTTATCTTGTGTTACGTTGGCTTTGTCCTCACATCCTGCGGATTACAACGTTGACTTTGAATCCATGGATCACAAAGTTCAACGACAGAAACGTGGAGACAACGTCCTCTCCTCGCTGAATGCCACCATCGCGGCCTTGAATCTTGCGAAGGAGCTCTCAGATATCATGCCGGCCAAGGCTGCTTTTGGTACCGTCAGCGTTGTTCTCACAATGATCAGAGTCAGTTCCTTCCTGGTTTGGATTGCTTGTTTGGAAGTTGAAATGCGCGTAGGATTCAATGATCAACCAGGCGGATTACGTCGAACTCGGACTGGCCTGCGGCGACGTCTGCACCGCCCTCGACAGAGGATTGAAGGGAAAGATGATGAGCGACCTCAGCAGCTCTGTGTTGGAAGCAATTGGGCAACTGACGACGTGAGTCGGTACACTGGCATGTATAGTACACGCTTCGAACGCCCCATTGACGATGCTCTCGGCTGACCTCAGGACCGTCGCGGATATCCAACGGAAGATCATCAAGCAGGGAAAACGGAACGCAGTCACTCAGTTTTTCCACGCAAAGAATGATAAGGAGACGATCGCCGCCTGGAGGGTGGACCTCAACAGAATGCTTCTCGTGTTCAACGTGAGTTCCATCGCTCCCTGTGCGGCTATTATTAAACACTGTTCATCCCCAGACTGAGCTTGCAATCAACACACACGTAACTGTCGTGAACACCCACACCATTGTCTCTGACATCCGTCGGGACATGCTGAAACGCGGGGATGGGACTGACGGCCAGGATCGGACGGCAAGCGACACTCGCGCTGTTCACGTCGCCAGGTCAGTGATCTAGACTACCGATGGGCCAGTGTCTTATATTCGAATCTAGCATATCCGGAGAATCCCCGCCCCCGCCCCCGCCCCCTAGAGCATTCTTTGGACGCGACGAGCTGATCGAGAAGATCGTCGGTCTAGCGGAAAATCTGACCCCAATCGCTCTCATCGGTGCCGGCGGGATCGGCAAGACATCCACCGCTCTGACCATCCTTCACGATAACCGCATCAAGCAGCGGTTTGGCGACAACCGTCGGTTTATCCGTTGTGACCAATTCCCCCCCTTACCCGCTCACTTCCTCCGCCGGCTCTCCAAGGTCATTGGTGCGGGAATCGAAAACCCCGAGGATATGGCCCCCCTACGACCATTCCTGTCCTCCAGGGAGACATTGTTAATCCTCGATAACGCCGAATCCATTCTCGATTCGCAGGGAACGTGCGCTCAGGAAATTTATGCAGTGGTGGAGGAATTGAGCCAGTTCGGCAATATCTGCCTTTGCGTCACCTCTCGCATCTCCACCGTCCCTCCCCACTGCAAGGTTCTGGACATTCCGACGTTGTCGATCGAGGCCGGACGCGACGCATTCTATCGGATCTACCAGCATGGCGAGTGGTCCGATCTGATCAACGACATCTTGGAGCAACTGGACTTCCATCCCCTCTCCATCACTTTACTCGCTACTGTTGCCCAGTACAACAGGTGGGATGCCAGACGGCTGGCCAAGGAATGGGAGAGGCGACGAACGAGCGTTCTTCACGCACAACACAACAAGAGTCTCTCCGCCACGATTGAACTCTCGCTCGCTTCGCCAACATTCCAAGGACTTGGCCCTGATGCACGGGGGCTTCTCGAAGTCGTCGCGTTCTTCCCGCAAGGCATCAATGAAGACAACTTCGACTGGCTGTTCCCAACCATCTCCAACGGAATCAACATCCTGGACGCATTCTGCACCCTTTCCCTGACGTACCGAAGCGACGGTTACGTTACGATGCTAGCGCCACTTCGAGATCACCTTTGCCCCAAGGACCCGCCATCGTCTCCACTCCTCTGCATGGCTAAGAGGTGGTACTTCGATCGGTTGTCGATCGATCTTCACCCCGATAAGCCTGGTTTTGAAGAGGCACAATGGATCACGTCGGAGGATACAAATGTCGAGCACCTGCTCGATGTCTTCACAACAATCGACGTAAACTCAGACGATGTCTGGGATGCCTGTGCTAGTTTCGCGAGGCACCTCCATTGGCACAAGGCGCGACTCATTGCGTTGAGGCCCAAGATCGAAGGGCTCCCAGATGATCATCGCTCCAAGCCCGAGTGCTTGTTAGAGCTCTCACATTTGTTTAATTCGCTTGGAAACTGCGCGGAATATAAACGACTCCTTGTCCACGTCCTGCGTCTCCAGCGAGAGCGAGGAGATGACCGTCAGGTCGCTCGAACATTGGGCCACCTATCTGATGCAAATCAGCGGAATGGCCTCTTCGAAGAAGGGGCACGACAGGTGAAGGAAGGATTGGAAATTTACAAACGCCTCGGTGACACGGTGGGAGAAGCAGAGTGCCTGAAGGACCTCGGTTGGGTATTGTATGGCGACAAGCAGCTCGACGCCGCGGCGGAAGTTGTATCCCGAGCGATCAGTCTTCTCCCAGAGAAAGGTGAACAATTTCTGACCTGTACATGTCATCGGGATCTCGGCGAAATATATCGTTCCAAGGGCAATATGGAGAAGGCAGCTCACCATTTCGAAGTAGCCCTCGGAATCGCGTCCTCCTTCAACTGGCACAATCAGCTGTTTTGGATCCATCTCCTCTCGGCGATGCTGTCTTTCAAACAAGACAGGTTCGAAGACACTGATGCTCGCATTGGACATGCCAAGTCACACACCTTCGATGATGTACTCCGTCTTGGTGTCGCGATGTGCCTCCAGGCCCACTCTTGGCGTCGACAAGGCAGGCTTGAAGAGGCGAAATTCGAGGCACTGCGCGCTGTCGATCTAGCCGAGAAGCTTGGTGCCGAGCCACTGCTGGGGAAGTGTAGGGAGCTCCTCGGGGATATTGACCAAGATATGAGTAGCCTGGTTACTTCTGAATTGGATGACAGCGGTGAGCTCCTTGAAATGATAGCGCATGCCGCAGTCGCTGACTCTTCGTGTTCAGAGCGGACTACCGAGTCGGAATGACGGCCCTGCCTCGGTCTCTCCACATCTATCCTTCCGCAAGCCACCAGGGCCTTGTCCCGTTACGAGCCTCACCCCCCGTTTTGTTTATCACTGTTGCTACTACTCCCGCCCCCCCTTTCGTCCTCTTCAGAAATGTTCTCTCTTTTGTCTATCTCCTTCACTCACACACATCGTTCAATGTTTGTTCTCCACCACCTGTCGTTGGTTTGCATACCGCATTATATATCTCCCCATCTCCCATGTTACGTTCGTGTATACTTCACCCTGTAGATTATTTGTGGCGTGCGATCCACGGTTTGGTTGGTTGCCTATCTTGATCGCCCCCGATAAACCAAGTAAACCCTGACCGAGAGAAGTTCATCCCTAGGATGGAATATCCGTGCACCGAATCTGTCTTGGTCTACCTGGAACTACGTTGCCTACTGGGTGAGCAGCGTCGCGAATGCTCCTGCCTATTATGAGCTGACAAGTTCTATGCTCGCTGTCGGACAAAGCTGGCGTACCATTGGTTTCAGACTCATACTATAGCCCTTCCAACTCCTCAGCGGATCTTCGTTCGGTTTCTGGTTCGGCTATCCAGTGTCATATCCCTAGGTGTCCTTTCCGTGGTCTGGCATGGGATGTACATACACGCGACCGCCCGCACGCCAATCTTTTTTTTTGCGTCCACCCTTTTGAATAGGTTCCCGGTGCATTGGAAAAGTACGATTTCACCATGGTTATCGCGCACGAGGTTCATTCTGACAGGCTCTCCAGTTGAATGCTCGATGGCCAATCAATCTACAACACGCCCACTGCCCAATCACAACCATACCACTCCCTTCAAGACACCTAGAGCCTGATTCACCATTTGAGAGCCCATGGTATCGGTGTGCATGTGTTCGCTATAACGTCAGCCGGCAAATAAAGCATTCCTTCAGACGCGTCCTCGAATTTACCGGGCGCTGGCACGATCAATCAATTAATCATCACGAGGCACGCCGTGATTGGGGCGCAGGTTTGTGTTCACAGGCTACAACGTTGTCTCATACTACATTGGCCCTGAACCAATGGATCACAAAGCTCAACAACAGAAACGTCGAGACAATGCCCTCTCCATACTAAATTCCACCATCGAGGCCTTGAACCTTGCGAAGGAACTCTCAGACATCACCCCGGCCAAGGCCGTTTTCGGTACCGTCAGCGCTGTTCTCGCAATGATCAGAGTCAGTGTCTTCCTTATTTATATTGGTCGTTTGGAAGTTAAAATGAGTGTAGGATTTAATGATCAACCAAGTGGATTACGTCGAACTCGGGCTGGCATGCGCCGACGTCTGCACCGCCCTCGACAGAGGATTGAAGGGAAAGATGTTAGACGACCTCAACAACTCTGTGTTGGAAGCAATTGGGCAACTGACGACGTGAGTCGATGCACCAGCGGTGTGCGGTACACGCCTCGAGCGCCTCACTGACGATGCTCTCGGCTGACCTCAGAACTGTCGCGGATATCCAACGGAAGGTCATCAAGCAGGGCAAACGGAACGCAGTCACTCAGCTTTTCCATGCAAAGAATGATAAGGAGATGATCGCCGCCTGGCGGGCAGACCTCAACAGAATCCTTCTCGTGTTCAACGTGAGTTCCATCGTTCATCGTGCGGCCGTTATTAAATATTCATTGCCAGACTGAGCTTGCAATCAACACACAAGTAACCGTCGTGAACATCCACACCCTCGTTTCCGATGTTCACCAAAATGTTGCAAACACCCATACCATTGTCTCCGACATTCGCCGGGACATGCTTAAACGCGAAGAGGGGACCGACCACAAAAATCGGATGGTAAGTGGCATTCGTACCATTTGCGTAGCCGAACTAACACTTACCACCACCTAGATTCAGAACAGGTCAGCGGTCTTGACTACCAATGGGCTAGTGGCTTATATTTGAGTCTAGCATATCCGGGGAAACCCCGCCTCCACCTCCTAGAGCCTTCTTTGGACGCGACGAATTGATCGAGAAGATCGTCGGTCTCGTAGAAAACCTGGTTCCAGTCGCTCTCATTGGTGCCGGCGGGATCGGCAAGACATCCATCGCTCTGACGGTCCTTCACGACGACCGCATGAAGCAGCGGTTTGGCGACAACCGTTGGTTCATACGTTGCGACCAATTCCCCCCATTACCCGCTCACTTCCTCCGCCGGCTCTCCAAAGTCATTGGTGCGGGTATTGAAAACCCTGAGGATCTGACCCCTCTACGACCATTCTTGTCCTCAAAGGAGGCGCTCATGATTCTCGATAACGCCGAATCCATTCTCGACCCACAGGGAACGCGTGCTCAGGAAATTTATGCAGTGGTGGAGGAATTGAGCCAGTTCGGCAATATCTGCCTTTGCGTCACCTCTCGCATCTCCACCGTCCCTCCCGCCTGCAAGGTCCTGGACATCCCGACATTGTCGATCGAGGCTGGACGCGAGGCGTTCTACCGGATCTACCAGCACGGCGAGCGGTCCGATCTGGTCAACGACATCTTGGAACAACTGGATTTCCATCCGCTCTCCGTTACTCTACTCGCCACTGTTGCCCAGTACAATCGGTGGGACGCCAGACGGCTGACCAAGGAATGGGAGAGACGACGAACGGGCGTTCTTCACGCACAGCACAACAAGAGCCTCTCCGCCACGATTGAACTCTCGCTCTCTTCGCCAACCTTCCAAGGGCTTGGCCCTGATGCGCGAGGGCTTCTCGAAGCCGTCGCGTTCTTTCCGCAGGGCATCAATGAGGACAACTTCGACTGGTTGTTCCCGACCATCTCCGACGGAATCAACATCCTGGACGCATTCTGCACTCTTTCTCTGACATACCGAAGCGACGGCTACGTCACGATGCTAGCGCCAATTCGAGATCACCTTTGCCCAAAGGATCCAATGTCGTCTCCACTCCTCTGCACGGCCAAGAAGTGTTACTTCGCTCGGTTGTCGGTCGATCTTCACCCTGATAAGCATAGCTTTGGAGAGGCACGTTGGATCACGTCGGAGGATACGAATGTCGAGCACCTGCTTGATGTCATCACGACAATCGACCCAAGCTCGGACGACATCTGGGATGCCTGTGCCAATTTCATGAGGCACCTCCATTGGCACAAGGCGCGACTCGTTGCGTTGAGGCCCAAGATCGAAGGACTCCCAGATGATCATCGCTCCAAGCCCGAGTGCTTGTTCGAGCTCTCACGGTTGTTTAGATTGGTTGGGAACCACGCGGAGTGCAAAAATCTCCTTGTTCACGTCCTGCGTCTCCAGCGAGAGCGAGGGGATGACCGTCAGGTCGCTCGAACATTGGGCCGCCTGTCTGATACAAACCGACAAATTGGCCCCCTTGAAGAAGGGGTACGACAGGCGACGGAAGCATTAAAAATCTACAAACAGCTCGGTGATACGGTGGGGGAAGCAGAGACTTTAAATTACCTCGCTCGGATATTACATGTTGATGAGCAACTCGACGCCGCGGAGGAAGCCGCATCCCACGCGATCAGTCTTCTCCCAGAAACAGGCGAGCAGTATTTGGCCTGCACATGTCATCGGGTTCTTGGCGATATATATGGTTCCAAGGGTAATACGGAGAAGGCAGTTCACCATTTCGAGGTGGCTCTCGGAATCGCGTCCTCCTTCGACTGGCGCGATCAGTTGTTTTGGATCCATTTCCGCTCGGCGATGTTGTCTCTCAAACAAGGAAGGTTCAAAGACGCTGATGCTCACATTGGACATGCCAAGTCACACGCACTCGATGATGCATTCCGTCTTGGTCTCGCGATGGGCTTGCGCGCTTTCCTTTGCCATCTACAAGGCAGGCTTGAAGAGGCGAGATTCGAGGCACTGCGCGCTGTCGGTCTACTTGAGAAGCTTGAGGCTGCACAACTACTGGAGATGTGTAGGGGGATCCTCGGGGGTATTGAACAAAAAATGAGCAGTCCGATTACTCCTGAATTGGATGACAGTGGTGAGCTCCTTGAAATGATAGCACACGCCGCATACATTGATTCTTTGCATTCAGAGCGGACTACCGAGTCAGAATGACGGCCTTGCTTCGGTTTCTCCCCCCGTAAACCACCAAGTCCTTGTCCCATTACCCCGCCTCCCGTTTCGTCCTTCACCACTGCTGCTATTCCTGTGCCTCTCTTTATCGTCCTCTTCGAGAACATTCTCTCTTTTATCTATCTCTTTCACTCACACACATCGTTCCATGTTTGTTTTCCTACCACCCGTCGTCGATTTGCACCCCGTGTTATACATCTCCCCGCCTTTCATGTCACGCCCATGTATGCATACCCTGTAAACTATTTGTGCTTCCGGCAATAGCTCTTAGACACCTTATCATCGCTTTCGTCGTCGTCCTCAACGGAATCATTGATGCCAGACTTCATATAGCATTCCCAGCTCCTCAACAGATCTTCATCCGGTTTCTGGTTCCGCTATTTCAACATCACATCCCTAGTTGTCCTTTCCATCCTCTGGTGTGGCACCCAGACCTTCACGGGTGCATACACGTGACTGCTCACACACTAACCTGCTCTTGCACGCACCCCTTTGAATAGGTTCCCAGTGGATTGAAAAGTACGATTTCGCTGACACGGAACATCGAAATTTCTCGCTAGCACGGGCGCCGTACACACCACACAAACCCGAACCCAAACTTCAATGTGAGATTCGACACCTGTTGTGCGACACTACTACTTGAACACCTCCCACATTATATCCCTCTTCTTTGATGCTCTTGACCTTACCCTACACTCACGGCCATCAAAATCCCCGCACCAGCCCTCGAGCTCGTCGAGGCTCGCTGCGTTCGGTGCTCGGACTCGCCGTTGTTGACGTGGCACTCAAAGGGATAACTAAATCCCCAGGCCTACCCCGGCAGCCAGCCACTCATTGCCCGTATTACCCTCGGGGCTACATTCTGTGTTCTGCCCGAGACTATGTACCGTGTTCCCGTACGTATACATGCGCTGTTCTGTACCACCGGTGAATATTATTTTGGTTTTCCCACCGTGTTCCGTTCGGCATATTGTCGGCACCTTGAGTGAAGTCGACAACCTGCCACTTTCGCCAGGGTACGTTGAGAAGGGATAACTTCACATTTCAAATGAGCCTACCCGAGTTTCTGTTACCCGGTCCGCGTAACATCGCGTACCGCCGGATGTGGGCAGGGGGTCCTGCCGATGCGCCTGGGGTACTGGCTAAGGTCAACGTCGCGTATGGTTCCTTATCCGATACTTATTCATTATCAGGGAAGATGATAGCGTGTGGTATTCCTCTCGCGGGGCTAGATCAGACGCATCGATGAACGCGGGTTACCACTGGCCGACCGCCCACCACGATGGACGGGCGTTTGAAACAACCCCGGGATGGGCGGTTGTATGCACGCCGGCGATGATTCTGTCCGAGTCCATCAAGCATAGACCGCGTGTGTCTCGTCAGATCATTCTCACCACCGCGTCACCATGGTTTGCATCATACACCCGCACTGTATGAGTGGGGTTGTCTGACGCGTTTTGGAACTGAGGGGAAGCGGCACCGGTTGATGGAGTTCAGGCCTTTCTCCCATCCGCCAAGCCTGGACTGCACCCACATGATTCACTTGATCTCAATCCCGCGTCTGCAGGCATATATCACACAGGCTTGTCTTCTTTTTCTTCTTCGGCGCCAGCTCCCCGTCGCTTCTCTGCTTCCTGTCGCTCCAGTTGCTTCACCATGAAGCCTACCTCCCTCCTTCTTCCAGTCGCTCTCTTAGCCTCCACCTATGCCGCCGCGGTCGTTCGCGACGACGGCGTCGAAGTCCACACCCTCCAGTCTGAGCGTCGCGGCTACGACGATGTTTCCGGATACGGAAACGGGGACGGCGAAACCTTCGATATCACCATTTTCCACGTCAACGACGTTCACGCTCATTTGGATACTTTCCGATCCTCCGGGGATAACTGCACCGACTTGACCGTCGGATGTTACGGTGGATATCCAAGTATAAAGGCTACGGTGGACTACTTGAGACCGCAGAAGAAGAACAGTTTGTTCCTCAATATCGGTGACGAGTTCCAGGTCCGTTCCCCGGCCCGGACCCGCCCCACTTGACGTCACCTTCCTCACGTACTGCTCGCAGGGAACCTTGTACTTCTCGTACTATGGTGGCGAAAAGATCGCAGAGACCATCAACCAGCTCGGTTTCGATGCGCTTGTCTTGGGAAACCACGAGTTCGATCGCGGTGAAGACCATCTCACCCAATTCGTGCGTTACCGGTTCCCTGTAACCTCGCCAAGTTCTATCTGACTCGTGCTTCTAGTTGAACAATTTGACCTTCCCAATTGTTTGCGCCAACATCCAGAGCAACAACACCGACCTCATGCAGCACATCCAACCCTACAAGGTCTTCAAAGAGTATGACCTTGCCGTTATTGGTGCCCTCACAGAGACTACTCCTGGGATCTCCAGCGTTGGCCCCGGAACCAAGATCCTCAACGTCACCGAGACCATGCAGCAAACAATCGACTTCATTAGGGATAAGAAGTTGGCCAAGCGCATTGTCGCCATGACCCACATCGGCTACGAGGAGGACAGGAGGCTTGCTCAGAACACAAAGGGTCTTCACCTCATCATCGGCGGCCACTCTCACACTCCCCTCGGAAACTTCACTGGTGCTCAGGGTCCCTACCCTACTATCGAGAAGAACTTGGACGGCGAGGAGGTTTTCGTTGTCACTGCCTACAGGTGGGGCGAATACCTTGGTGCTCTCGACGTGAGCTTCGACAGTAACGGCCGCATCGTCCAATTCACTGGCGCTCCTGTCCACATGATCAACACCACCGCCGTCGACAAGAAACTCCAAGCTCAAGTCCGGGAGTGGGCGATTCCCTTCGCCGAATTCGCTAGGCAGGTTGTCGGAAGGACCGAGGTTCTTCTCGACCGATCTACTTGCCAGCAAGGCGAATGCAACCTCGGTGACGCCATCTCCGATGCCGTGCAATGGTACCGTGGAACCAACACCGACGCAGCCATTCTCAACGCCGGTGGATTCCGCGCCTCGATCGAAGCTGGAAACATCACGTATGATCAGGTCCTCACCACCATGCCCTTCGGAAACTCCGTCGCAGATGTCACCTTCAGCGGAGCCGATCTCTGGAAGGCCTTCGAGGGCATCGTCTCCAAGGTTTCCCAGTTCAACGGTCAAATCGTCACCTCGTTCGTTCAAGTTTCTAAGAACATCAGGTTCAAGTACAACCCCGCCGCTGCCATCGGCTCCCGCCTCGTCGAGCTCTCCATCAATGGCACGCCGCTCACCTCTTCCGATACCACCACTTATAGGATCGCCACCTGGGACTTCTTGGCCAATGGAGGTGATAACTTCTGGCCCAGGCAAAGTGGTTTCGTCAGTTTGGACAAGCAGGAGGATGTTTTTATTGCTTACTTGGGGCAATCTGGTTCGCTCGCTGGCCAGTTGGATGGAAGAATTAGCACCGTATAAGTACTTCACATACACCGCCACATCTCTTGTCGTAGTCCTTGCTATCTCATTGCTTCCCACTCGATCTACACTACATAGTTCGTAATCCACTCGCTTGAAAGGTTCTATTGGGTCGGCAGTTGATTGAGGTCCGACCGTGAAACCACTGATGTCATAACCGAATTTCCAAAACTACAGAGGGTATCATGATACATTGCAGAGTACAGTACAGCCTAGATGATGTTTACAAGAGTCCCGGGGAACAAACACGTCTAGCAGAAGTAGGAGAGAGGTAGGTGAGAGAATATCCAAGAGACCGAGCCGCCCTATTGCACGGCATCGGTAGGGTGATAACCGATTCGGGTGGATCCAAGAGAACAAGACAAGCACTTATCGGCACGCCCGTCAAGCCAAAGATAATGTAGAGGTAGCGATAGCAAGCGAGTTGAGTCGCCGCGGTGGCGTCGCGCCGAGTTCGCCAAGATGTTCGAGGCTAAAGTATAACTCGCGATCGGGTATTTGAAGGAGCACGGATAGATCCTCACTCGGGAGATAGCCTTCTGGAGGGGTAACCAAAGTTGTGCCGGAGGTACTTGGCCGGGGAAGTAGGGATGGCCGGGTC
>Ga0307513_10003731_pt1 | contig 20589 bp, 22 predicted proteins | sample 15_EM_MG_FD_202174 | JGI IMG/M metagenome (GOLD analysis project Ga0307513, IMG submission 202174) | Populus trichocarpa ectomycorrhiza microbial communities from riparian zone in the Pacific Northwest, United States - 15_EM | ecosystem: Host-associated > Plants > Roots > Unclassified | place...
GGCGAACGGCCGCGCGGCAACTGGGACAGGGTGGACGTCTCGAGGTCGCCGTACACCGTCATCGCGACCGTGCGCGGGATCGGGGTCGCGGTCATCACCAGGACGTGCGGGGGCTGCGCGGCCTTGGCTCGCAACGCGTCCCGCTGCTCGACGCCGAACCGGTGCTGCTCGTCCACCACGACCAGGCCCAGGTCCTTGAAGTCGACGCCCTCGTAGAGCAGCGCGTGCGTGCCCACCACGATCCCGGCCGTGCCGTCGGCGACCTGGGCCAGCGCCGCGCGCCGGGCGGCCGCGCCGAGCGAACCGGTCACCAGCGTCAGCCGGGTGCCGCGCGGGTCGCCGTCCAGTTCGCCGGCCCGGCCGAGCGCGCCCAGTTGCGCGCCGATACTGCGAAGGTGCTGCGTGGCGAGCACCTCGGTCGGGGCGAGCAGCGCCGCCTGGCCGCCGGCGTCGACAACTTGGAGCATCGCCCGTACCGAAACCAGGGTCTTGCCCGAACCGACCTCGCCCTGCAGCAGCCGGTGCATCGGATGGCTGCGGCCGAGATCGGCCGCGATCTCCTCGCCGACCTCGCGCTGGCCGTCGGTCAGCTCATAGGGCAGCGAGGCGTCGAAAGCGGCGAGAATCCCGGCCTCGGCGCGGGGCCGGGCCTGTGCCGGCGATGCGGCCGCGCGGGCCCTCCGCTGCACAAGAGTCAGCTGTACGGCGAAAGCCTCATCCCATTTCAGCCGGTACTTGGCCAGGTAGAGCCGTTCCTTGGAGCTCGGCCGGTGGATCTCGTGCAGGGCCGGCCCGATGCCGATCAGGTTTCGGCCGGCCCGGATGGCGCCGGGCAGCGGATCGTCGGGCGGCTCGAACGTGTCCAGCACCGTCCGCACGCACTTGGCGATCACCCAGGTCGGCACCGCCTGCGCGGCCGGGTAGACCGGGATCATCGCGCCGGCGAACTCCTCGATCTCCTCGGCCGCCTCGTCCTGCGACGCGTCGGCCCGGAGCAGCTGATAGGCCGGGCCGTTGAGCTGCCGCTTGCCCCGAAACTCGGTCACCTTGCCCGCGAACAATCCCCAGCGGCCCGTCTTGAGATCGCGCTCGCGCCAAGCCTGGTTGAAGAACGTGCAGGTCAGCGTCGCGCCCGAGCCGTCGCCGATGGTGATCTCGAGCATGTTGCCGCGGCGCTGGCGCATCGGGCGTACCGTCGTCGCCTGCACCTGCGCGAGCAGTGTGACCTGCTCACCGACCTCGAGCCGGCGCAGGTCGGTGTGCTCGCCACGCTCGTCGTAGCGGCGCGGGAAGTGGTAGATCAGGTCGCCCGCGGTGTGCAGTTCGAGGTGCTGGGCCAGGGCTTTGGCCGTCTTCGCACCCAGCACCTTCGTCAGCGGGGTGCTGGTTGTGGTGGCTGTGCTGGTCGCGTCGGTCATTCCACTCCTACCAGCAGGTGGTAGCGGGGCTGTCCGCCCGCGTAGCACTGCAACTCGACAAACGGCCAGGCCTGCGCCGCGTGGCCGCGCAGCTGCTCCTCCAGCTCGGGCGGGGCGGCGGCACCGAGCACGAGAGTGGCCAGCTCCCCGCCGCCGCCGAGCATCCGGTCGAGCAGCTGGCGGCAGACCTGTTCGAGGTCGTCGCCGATGACGAGCACCTCGCCGTCGACCAGGCCCAGCAGGTCGCCGGGGCGGCACCGGCCGGCCACGGTGAACGCCTCCCGGCCCGCGGTGCAGACCTCGCCGTAGCGGCAGGCGCCGGCGGCCTCGGCCATCGCGATCACGTCGTCGGCGAACGCCCGCCGCGGATCCCGCACGGCGAGCGCGGCCAGGGCCTGCACGGGCGACCGGGTGGGCACCACGCTGACCTGCAGCCCGGTCGAGCCGGCCTCGCGAGCCGCCGCGGTGGCGACGGCGTGCGTGTTGGCGTCGTTAGGCAGCAGCACAACCCGGGCGGCGCCGGTCTCGACGATCGCGGCGAGCATCTCGGCGGTCGACGGGTTGCGGCCCACGACGGTGGCGTCCTCGGCCTCGAACAGAGCGGTAAGACCGTCGCCGGCCGCGACCACGACCGCGCCCCGGGTGTCGGCGGCGGGCTGGTGGGGCGGCTCGGCGGCACGCGGGGGCTCCGACAGGTTGGTCACCGATATGCGGTGCGGACGGCCTGCCTCGATCCCGGCCTCCATCGCGGCGCCGACTGCGGCCATGGGCACGTGGACGTGGACGTTCCAGGTCGGCCGGTCGCCCTCCCCGGTGCCGACTATCACTAGTGAGTCGCCCAGCGCGTCAAGGGTCAGCCGTAGCGTGTCGACGGCGTCGCTCGTCGCGTCGAGCAGATATTGCACCTCGTAGCCGAAATCGGAGTGGCCGGCGGCGTGGTGGTCGGAGTGGTCGGGGCTCGGGGACTGGTCTTTTGTCTTCGACGGCGGGGCTTTCGCCTCCGGCACGCTCTCGCTGGCCGTTGCGGCCTTTGTTCCGGCCGCGCCCTCCGGCCCCGCCGCGGTCTCGATGGCCCGCGCGGTGGCCGGCTCCGACACGATCTCTCTGGCCATTGCGGCCGCCCGGAAGGCCGCGTCCCTTGTTCCCTCTGCGGCCTTCCGTTCCGCCGCAGACACGGCAGCCTCCACGCCCCTCTGCGCCGCCGTAGCCTCCTCAATCACCGCGCCGCTCGACCCCGCCACAGCCTCCCCAACCACCGCGCCCCTCGGCCTCGCCGCAGCCTCCCTAATCACCGCACCGCTCGAGCCTGCCGCAGCCTCGCCAGTCACCGCGCCTCTTGGCGCCGCCGCAGTCTCTCCCGCTACGAGGGTTTGCCCGGCCCCTGCGGACTCCGGGGCCGCCGGGTCATCGGCTGATAAGTCGGCTGCGGCCGGGCTGCCCGCCGGCGCAGGCGTGCCAGCCGAATCCGGCGCGTGGGCGTTCAGGGCGTCGACCAGAGCCTCCAGGAGGAGAACCAGGCCGCGGCCGCCGGCATCGACCACACCCGCTCGGGCCAGCACGGGCAACTGCTGCGGCGTGCGGGCCAGAGCCTCGGCCGCTGCTATCGCCGCGGCGCGGGCTGTCACCACCACGTCGTCGGACGCGATCCGGCCGGCTCCCTCGGCCGCCGCCGCGACCACCGACAGCACGGTGCCCTCGACCGGGCGAGCGACCGCCGCATATGCCGCCTCGGTCGCCATGCGGAGCGCCCGGGCCAGCTCACCGCCGCGCACGGCCACCGACATCGCGAACGTGTCGGCCATGCCGCGCAGGATCTGCGACACGATCACGCCCGAGTTGCCCCGCGCGCCGAGCAACGCCCCGCGCGCCATCCGGCGCATCGCCCGCCCCAGGGGGCTGCCGGTCGACTCGTCCGAGGGCTCGTCCAGGGCCTGCTGCGCCGAGGCGAGGGTGAGCACCAGGTTGGTGCCCGTGTCGCCGTCGGGGACCGGATAGACGTTCAGCTCGTCGATCTCATGCTGGTGTGCGCGCAGCGATGCCAGCCCACCGCCGCACCAGCGGTGCACCGCGGCATCGTCGAGGGTCTCCAGCACGCGAAAATCGTACTAACCAGGACTGACATTCGCCGGGTCCGCACCCCTGACCGGGGCGATTGGCTGTCCCGGCGGGCCATCGGGTAGCCTGGTCGGGTTGCCCACGGCCGTGTCTGCTGGGCTGCTCTCGAAGTTTTCGTATCAAACCCAGGAGTATCCCGTGGCTAGCGTGTGCGACGTCTGTGGCAAGGGACCGGGCTTCGGCCACAACGTGTCCCACTCGCACCGGCGGACCAACCGCCGCTGGAATCCGAACATCCAGTCGGTGCGCACCCCTGCCGGTGGCGGCAACACAAAGAAGCTCAAGGTCTGCACCTCGTGCATCAAGGCCGGCAAGGTCGTCCGCGCCTAACTCGCGCCGGCCTTCGCAACACCTGAGCCGCCGGGCCGTTGGCCCGGCGGCTATGTGTGTCTCCACGCCCAGCCCGGCTAGAGGGTCCGGGCGTAGGAGAGCACTCCGGCATGATCCTTGTAGAAGCCGAAATCCCTGATCCGTTCGTAGCCGGCTGCCTCGTACAAGCGGATCGCCTCCGGTTGTTGGTCGCCGGTCTCCAGGATCACCCTCTTCAGCCCCGCCGCCCGCGCCGACTCCTCGATCACCGACAGCATTCGGCGGGCCAGGCCGCGGCCACGGATCGCCGGTGCCGTGTACATCCTTTTCAGTTCCGCGTCCTCGCCGTGCGCCCGCCAGCCCCCGCAGCCGACCGGCCGGTCCCCGTCGCACGCCACGAAGAACGCCCCCGTCGGCGGGTCGAAGTCGGTCAGCGCGACCGGCGTGTCGTCGCCACTGCTGCCGTACCGGCCGGCCAGATCTGCCAGGACCTCCTTGACCAGCTCCTGCACGTCGTCATCCGCGAAGCGGGCCGGCCGAATCTCGATCTCATTCACGCGGCCCCACTGTAATCAGCGGAAGTGGTCCCACCCCATACCGCCCTGCCACGGCTTGCGGTCCACCGTGATACCGGACCCTTCGTGTACGACGCCGACGGCACGCCACGGCTCCGGCAGGCTGACCTCCGGCGGGAAGGTCGCGGCCAAGGCGTGGTCGTCGCCGCCCGCCAGCACCCACAGCAGCGGATCCACGCCCAGCGCTATCGCCGCGTCGCGCATCTGGCCGGGGATCTCGAACGCGTCCGAGCGCACGTCGATCCCCACGACGCTGGCGGTCGCCACATGACCGAGGTCCTGCAGCAAGCCGTCCGAGACGTCGATCATCGAGGTCGCCCCGAGCCGCGCCGCCTCGAGCCCGGCCGCGTACGGCACCGCGGGCCGCCGGTACGCCTCCACGAACACGCGCGGGGTCCGGAAGCCGCGGGACAGCACCGTATATCCCGCCGCCGCATAGCCGGTGCGGCCGGCCAGTGCCAGCACGTCGCCCGGCTGCGCGCCGGCCCGGGTCACCGGCTCCCGGCCCTGCAGGTCGCCGAGCGCCGTGACAGCCACGGTCAGCGTCGGGCTAGCCGAGACGTCGCCGCCGACCACGCTAGCGCCGACCAGGCCGGCCTCGGCGGAGAGCCCGCCCGCAAGTTCCTCTATCCAGGCCACGTCGAGGTCGATCGGCACGCACAACGCGACCAGCAGCGCGGTCGGGTCGGCGCCCATCGCGGCGATGTCCGCCAGGTTCGCCGCCGCCGCCCGATGCCCCACATCGGCCGGGCTCGACCAGTCGCGCCGGAAATGCCGGCCTTCGACGAGGACGTCGGTGCTCGCCACGATCCGGCCGTCCGGCGCGGCCACCACCGCGGCGTCGTCGCCCGGGCCGAGCAGTGTGGCAGGGCCGGGCTCGAGTCGTGCAACAATCCGGGCAATCAACCCGAACTCGCCCGCCTCAGCGATGCTCACGTGGTGAGCCCCTTTCTCGGTGGTGGCGTCCCGCTGCCGGGCCGCTCCGGACTGTAGTTTCACGTTCGGGTCGCCGGCGGCGGCGGATAGGAGTCGGATCGTGGTCCAGGCATACATCCTCATCCAGACGGAGGTCGGAAAGGCCCGTGACGTGGCCGCCGCGATCGACAAAATCAACGGAGTCGTCCGGGTCGACGCGGTGACCGGGCCGTACGACGTGGTGGTGTTGACCGAGGCGCACACCGTGGACGAGTTGGGCCGGCTGATTGTGAGCAAAGTCCAGTACGTGCCGGGCATCACGCGGACGCTCACCTGCAGCGTGGTAAACCTCTGAGCCATGGTCGACGTGCAGACCCGCCCCGAAGAACCCCCCGCCCCGAAGGACCCGACGACGCGCAGTGCCGCCCTCTGGGCAACGGTGATCGCCGTACCGATCGCCGTGCTCGTGGGTCTTTTGATCTTTTCGCAGGTCATCAAGGGTGCCGGCCAGCCCGCGCCGACCGCTGCCGCGACGACTCCCGCGGCCGTGCCGAGCGCCCCGGTGCAGATGGCCGCGCCCCCGCTCCCCGCCCGCGCCGCCGAGGTCTGCCTGGCCGTGACGTCGCAACTGCCCACCACGTTGCGCAATCTGCCGGCCCGCAAGGTGAGTGCCGGACCGGAGCAGAACGCGGCGTACGGCGAGCCGCCGATCACCGTGGCCTGCGGTGGCGCCCAGCCGACGATGTGCGCGAGCCTGACCGAGACCAACGGCTGCGTCCCGCTCGACACCGAACTGCTGAACATGAACGCCGTCTGCTGGTACGCGAACCAGCAGGCCGGGCAGACCGCGTTCACCACGATGGACCGCGAGATCCCGGTGACGGTGACCGTGCCGACCAGCTATCAGCAGGGCGCCCAGTGGGCGAACGAGTTCTCCGACGTGGTCGTGGAGACCGACAAGTCGATCACCAAGGGCGTGCCGTCCGGCTGCGTCTAGTGCAGCCCTGTTCCGCGGCGTAGGGCCGTGCGGATCAGCCGGTCGACCATCTTTGGATAGTCGAGCCCGGTGGCCACCCACATGAGCGGGAACATCGACAGCGGCGTGAAGCCGGGCATCGTGTTGATCTCGTTCAGGTAGATCTGGTTGTCGGCGGTGAGGAAGAAGTCGACCCGGGCCAGGCCGGCGCAGTCGAGCGCGGTGAACGTGCGGCAGGCGTAGTCGCGGATCTGCCGAGTGACGTCGGCCGGCAGATCCGCCGGGATGTGGTAGGGCGCGCCGGCCCCGAGGTATTTGGTCTCGAAGTCGTAGAAGGAGTCGCCCTCGGTGGAGACCTCGATCTCGGCGAGCAGCGAGGCCTCGGGCGCGCCGCCGGCCTCGCCCTCGAGCACGCCGCACTCGATCTCGCGGCCCACGATCGCCGCCTCGACGAGCACCTTCGGGTCGATCTGCCGGGCGGCGGCGATGGCCGCGTCCAGGTCGGCCCAGTCGGTCACCTTGCTGATGCCGTGCGACGAGCCGGCCCGCGCCGGTTTCACGAAGACCGGCAGGCCGAGGCGTTCCATCTCGGACTCGTCCAGCGAACAACCGGCCCGCAGGATCGCGTACGCCCCGACCGGAATGCCCTCGGCAGCGGCGAGCTTCTTGGTGAACCCCTTGTCCATCCCGGCCGCCGAGGCGAAGACGTTCGCGCCCACATACGGGATGCCGGCCATCTCGAGCATCCCCTGGATCGTGCCGTCCTCGCCGTACGCGCCGTGCAGCGCGGGGAAAACGACGTCCACGTTCGCCAGCGAGGCCACACCGTCGGCCGGGTCGAGCACCATGAGCCCGGCCGAGGTGGGGTCGGCGGGCAGCACCAGGGCGGCACCGGAGTCGGCGGTGACCTCCGGCAGTTGCCGGCCGCTGATCGCCAGCCGGCCCGGGTCGCCGTCGGTGAGCACCCAGGCGCCGTCGCGGCTGATCCCGACCGGCACGACGTCGTACTGATCGGGGTCGAGCGCGCCGATGATGCTGCCGGCGCTGACGCAGGAGATGGCGTGCTCGGAGCTGCGTCCGCCGAACACGATCGCTACGCGCGTCTTGCGAGGGGTCGTCATTGCTTGGCTCCTCATCGTCCGCAAGGGCTCACTGCGATACCTGCCGACTGTCGCTAGGCTGCTCGCTCGCGCACACTAGGTCGCGAACGGACGGGAGCCTACTCTCCGTAGACAACCTTCGCCGATTGCGGCAGGCGCCGGCGCGGCAAAAAGAACGGGAAAGCACATGAGACCGGCACTGCACGTGATCGACTGGCGCGGCCCGGGGCGGCTGGCGACGATGGCCCATCCGCGCGGCGGGCCGTGGCTGGCCGACGAGATGGCCGGCCTCGCCAGCGCCGGGGTGGACGTCTTCGTCTCCGCCCTGACCTGGGAGGAGGACTGCCGGCTCGGGCTCACCGAGGTGGCTACGGCCGCCGCCGCGGCCGGCGTCGAGTTCGTCTCGTTCCCGATCACGGACCGCGGTGTCCCCCGCCCGCAGGACATCGCGGGCTTCCGGGCGGGCCCGGCGGCCGAGGGCTGCGACATCGTGGCGCTGGGCATCCGGCTGGCCGCGCACGTCCGGGCCGGCCGCTTCGTCGTCACGCAGTGCTTCGCCGGCATCGGCCGCTCCACCTTGCTCGCCTGCACCACCCTGGTGATCCTGGGCATCGGCCCCGAGCAGGCACTGCGCATGGTCGCGGAGGCACGCGGCCTGCCGGTCCCAGACACCGACGCCCAGCGACACTGGCTCTACGAGTTCGCAGCCGCCCATGGAGGTTGAGCCACCACCGAGGCCTCGCCGGGGTCGGGTTTCAGCCCGTCGCGCGGCGGATTGGCACGTCTCGCATCACCTGGCGGAACAGGAGCCCGACCAGCGCCGTGATCGCGAGCGAGGCGAGCAACGCCAGCCCGTAGGGCAGCAGCCGGGTCACCACCGTGCCGTGGTCGTCGAGGCCGAACAGACCCTCGGCGACCGCCATCGGCAACAGGCCCGGCAGCATCAGCAAGAGGCCGCCCCAGGCCCCGAACCGGTAGTAGCCCGCGCTGATCGCCGCGCCCGTGACCAGATATGCCAGCTCGGTCGGCAGGGCGTGCCCGAACTCGGCCAGCCCGAGCGTGGCCGAGAACGCCGGATAGTTGGCGGCCACCGGGCCGTCGAGGCTGAGCAGGGCGTACTCGATGCCGTGCCCGACCGGCACCAGCAGGGCGAAGGCCACCGCGACGAGCAGGCCGAACACCGCCGACCCGGCCAGGAAGTGGCGGCGCGTGACACCGTTCGCGAGGAACGACCTCAGCTGCAAGGCGACCAGCAGCACGCCGACGACGGCCGGCCAGTATTTCGCCGCGGAGCCGGCGACCAGCAGCCAGAGGCTGGCCTGCTGCTCGGCGAAGCCGTTCACCAGCAGGTCGATGGTGATGAGGCAGACGGTGATCACGCCCCAGAACCACAGCCCGATCGGCCGGTAGATGCGCCACAGCGCCGCGGTGACTCGCTGCCAGTCGTTCATCGCTGTGCCTCCAACACTCGCGGTCCGGACGTCAGATGGACGAACAGGTCCTGGATGCCGACCGGCCCGAGCGTCAGGCCCGCGGCTTGCGCCCGAGCGGCGTCCGCGGCGTCGAGGCGCCCGTAGAGGGTGGCCTGCCGGACGCCGCCGAGGCTCTGCTCGCCGAGCACCGTGCGCCCGGCGACGAACTCGTCAACCGCTGCGGCCGGGCCGGTCACGGCCACGCCGCGGGCCTTCAGCTCGTCGGCCTCCTCGTGCAGCACCAGCCGGCCGTGATCGATGATGATCACGCGCTCGAACAGCCCGGCCACCTCCTCGATCAGGTGTGTGGAGAGGATGATCGTGCGCGGCTGGGCCAGATAGTCGGCGAGCAGCTCGCGATAGAACGTCGTCCGGGCCACCGCGTCCATGCCCAGGTAGACCTCGTCCAGGATGGTCAGCGGGGCACGGGAGGCGAGCCCCAGGACCACGCCGAGGCTCGATTTCTGCCCGCGGGACAACGATGAGACACGTTTGCGCACGGGAATCTCGAACGTCTCGAGCAGCCGCCCGGCGTAGTCGTCGTCCCAGGACGGCCGCAGCCAGCGGGCCAGATCGAGCACCCGGGCGACCCGATCGCCGTCGGTGGCGTCCACGCTGTCGCGCCCGAAGTAGGTCTGCCGCATCAGCTCGGCGTTTTCGAATGGGTCGACACCGTCGATCGTGATCGAGCCGGCCGTCGCCTTGCGGAACGACGCGAGGACGCTGAGCAGGCTGGTCTTGCCGGAGCCGTTGCGGCCCAGCAGCCCGTAGATCTTGCCGGTCGGCAACTCGAGGCTGAGATCGTCGACGGCGACGACGCTGCCGTAGCGAACCGTCAGGTTGCGCAACTCGATCACCTCGACCCCCCGATGTGCTTGACGATCTCGTCGACCGGGACGCCGATCATGCGGGCCTCGGCGAGCATCGGGTCGACCACCTCGGCGAAGAACCGTTCCCGCCGCTGGGTGCGCAGCTTGGCCCGGGCGTCGGGGCTGACGAACATGCCGATGCCCCGCTTCTTGTAGAGCACGCCCTCGTCGACGAGCTGAGCGAAGCCCTTGGCCGCGGTGGCGGGGTTGATCTGGTAAAAGGCCGCGTACTGATTGGTGGACATGATCTGTTCGTCCTCCTTGAGGGCCCCACTCAGGACGTCGTCCTTGATCCCCCTGGCGATCTGCAGGTAGATGGGGCTGCGTTCGTCGAACACATCCACCTCGCTAGTTGAGTGGTTCATTACCCATGTAACGAACCATAGAGGCAGGGCCACCGTGATCGCAAGGAGCTTTAGGCCACCGTGAACGACTGCGGCAGCACTCCGGACTCCCAGAGCCGGTCGAGATGGGCCAGGAACCCGGCCAGGCTGCGCTCCAACTCGCGGCGTTCCGCCACGGACAGCGTCGCGAGCGGATCGGAGAACACGACGCCGGCGGGGTGCTTGGTCCGGGTGCCGACGAACTTTCTGCAGGCCGAGCACCACACATAACTCACGAGAGTGGGCCGCCGGGCATTTTCCGGAGCATTGACGTACGCGCGCACACTGCGCCGACCGCAGGCGGGGCACTCCCGTTCGCCAGGCTCAGCCAGGAAACTCGCGCCTTGCGCTAACGAGGTCACCTGATCGGCGGTGAAGCTGCCCCACTCCATGTCACGCGACGTCCAGCGCGGCCGTGATGTCGGCGAGCAGATCCGCGGCGTCCTCGATGCCGCAGGAGAGCCGGACGAACCCGGGCGCCGTGTCGTCGCCCCACTGTGCCCGCCGGTCCGCGGTCGTGTGCAACCCGCCGAACGACGTCGCCGCGAAGACCAACTCGGCCGCCGTCAGGAACCGGGCCACCCGTTCCGCGCTGCCCAGGTCGAACGCGAGCACACCCGGGATCCGGCGCATCTGGGCGCTCGCGATCGGATACGACGGGTCGCTCGGCAGCCCCGGCCAGCGCACCCCGGTCACGTCCTCGCGGTTCAGCAGGAGTTCGGCCACTGCCGCGGCGTTCGCCGTCTGCCGGGCCAGCCGCAGGTCCAACGTCCCGATCGAGCGGTGCGCCAGCCAGGAGTCGAACGCACTCGGGACGCCCCCGGTCTGATCGCGCCAACGGGTCAGCTTTGCCAGCAGTTCGTCGTCGTTGCTGGCCACGTAGCCGAGCAGCAGGTCGGAATGCCCGGTCAGCGCCTTGGTGCCGGACGCCACGACCAGATCCGCGCCCAGCTCGAGCGGCCGCTGCCCGAGCGGCGTCGCCGTGGTGTTGTCGCAGGCCACGATCGCGCCCGCCGCGTGCGCCGAGGCGGCCAGCGCCCGGATATCGCAGACGTCCAGGCCCGGGTTGGCGGGCGACTCGAGCAGCACGAGCCGGACGCCCTCGAACGACGGATACGGCCCCGCCGTGGGCACGGCGATCGAGCCGACCCCGAGATCGCGCAGCGTGCCCTCGGCGAACGCGCGCACGGTGAAATACCCGTCCGCCGGCACCGCGACCGTGTCACCGCTGCGCAGCGTCGAGAGCAGCAGCGCGGTGACCGCGGCCTGACCGCTCGCGAACGCCCGCACCGCGCCGCCCTCGAGCACGCCGATCGCCCCCTCGAGCGAGCGCCGGGTCGGGTTGTCGGGCCGGCCATAGCCGTCGCGGCCGGGCACCGGCCCGGTCTCCGGGTCGAGATGATAGGGCCCCGCGAACACCGGCCCCGGCAGGAACGGCCGGCCCGGCTCGGGCACAGGCAGCCCGGCCCGCACCGACCGAGTCCCGTCGGCAAAACCCCTCATGCCTGAGCCATCTTTGTCATGCCCTTCTGGCCCTCGCCGGCGAGGCCGAGAGCAGGCGCCGCCGTGTGCCGCTCGGTGCAGTCGGTCATTCCGGCTTCATCTCGCGGCCCATCAACAGCTTCACCGCCACCCGCGGGTCGACGCCCTCGTGACAGACCCGCTCGACCTGCTCGGTGATCGGCATCTCCACGTCGTGGTTGCGGGCCAGGTCGCGGATCGCCAGGCAGCTCTTCACGCCCTCGGCCGTCTGCTTGGTCGACGCCTGCGCCGACTCCAGCGACTCGCCCCGCCCCAAGTGCTCGCCGAACGTGCGGTTCCGGGACAGCCGCGAGGAGCAGGTGGCGACCAGGTCGCCCAGCCCGGCCAGCCCCGCGAACGTCATCGGGTCGGCGCCGAGCGCCACCCCCAGCCGGGCGGTCTCGGCCAGCCCGCGGGTGATCAGCGACGCCTTCGTGTTGTCGCCCATCCCCATCGCGGTCGCCATTCCGTACGCGAGGGCGATCACGTTCTTCACCGCCCCGCCCAGCTCGCACCCGATGACGTCGTCGCTCGTGTACGGCCGCAGGTAGGGCAGCGCGATGGCCTGCTGGATCAGCTGGGCGCGACGCAGGTCGGTGCCGGCCACCACGGTCGCGGCCGGCTGCTCGGCGGCGATCTCGGGCGCCAGGTTGGGCCCCGAGACGACCACCACCCGCTGCGGGTCGACATGCGCGGTCTCGATGATGACCTGGCTCATCCGCTTGGTGGTGCCGAGCTCGATGCCCTTCATCAGCGAGACCAGGGTGGAATCGGGCGGCAGGTGCGGCGCCCAGTCGCCGAGGTTGCCGCGCAGCGTCTGCGACGGCACGGCGAGGAAGACCATCTCCACACCGTCCAGCGCGGCCACCAGATCGCTGGTCGCGGTGACCCGCTTGGGCAGCTGCACCTTGGGCAGCGAACCCTCGTTGACACCGGTCGCCCGGATGGCGGCGGCCACCGACTCGCGGCGGGCCCAGATCGTCACCTCGGCACCCGCCTCGGCGAGCACCTTCGCGAAGGCGGTGCCCCAGGCACCCGACCCGAGTACAGCAGCCCGTCTCATTCGCCCGCTCCCTTTTCCGGTGTCTGCAGGCTGCGCCGCGCCGGCGGCCGGTACAGCGGGGGCGGCGTCTCCTCGCGTAACTCGCCGACCAGGCCGCGGATGTCCAGCATGATCGCCTCGGTCATCTGCTCCAGCACGGCGCGGCTCGGCACCGCGCCCTGCCATCGGCTCAGGTCGACCGGCTTGCCGGTGGTGACCCGGACCGGAATCCGCGGGCGCAGCGAGAACTTCTTGCTCCGCGGGTCGAACACCTGCTGGGCGCCGTCGTGCGCCATCGGGATGACCGGCGCGCCGGTGACCAGCGCCAGCCGGGCGGCCCCGGTCTTGCCGCGCATCGGCCACAGATCGGGCTCCCGGGTGGTCGTGCCCTCCGGATAGATGATCACGGCGCCGTCCGCGTGCAGGGCGTCGATCAGGGCGTCCAGCGACTTCACCGCCTCCACGCTGCCGCGTTCCACCGGGATCTGCAGCGTCTTGCGCAGCAGAAAGCCCACCACCGGAACCTTCCAGATGCTGGCCTTGCCGAGGAACCGCGGCCACCGGCCGGCGCGATAGACGTAGTGGGCCACCACCAGCGGATCGAAGTGCGAGAGGTGGTTGGCCACGATGATGACGCCGCCGCCGGCCGGCATGTTCTCCTGCCCGGTCCAATTGCGTTTGGTCCAGGTGTGCATCACCGGGACCACCAGCATGACCGCGAAGCGCCGCCAGAATCCGAGCCTGCGCCGAGCCACGGCTCCTCCTGCCTGTTCACCCATCACCACGCGCCGCCCCCGCCGCCTGTCCCCTGGCACGAAATCATGCCTGTTCCCGACCGCCGGAGCCAGGCAGGGGTGCCGGTGCCGCCGCTGGCAGGATGGAAGGCGTGTCAGGAGCGCACTGGACGGCGGTGATTCCGGTCAAGCGGCTGAGCGCGGCGAAGAGCCGGCTGCGCGGCGCTGTGGCCGACGAGTGGCATCAGGAGCTCGCGCTGGCCATGGTCCGCGACACGGTCACGGCCGTGCTCAGGTCCGCCGAGGTCGGCCGGCTGCTGGTGGTCACGGACGATCCGCAGGCGGCCGCGGCGGTCACGGCACTGGGCGCCGAGGCGGTGCCGGACCGGCCGGGCGCCGGCCTCAACGCCGCGTTCCGGTACGGCGCCGACACGATCGCCGGCCTGGCCGGGCCCCGGGCGGCGCTCGCCGGCGACCTGCCCGCGCTGACCGGGGCGGATCTGGGTGACGCCCTGCGGACGGCGGCCGGCCGGTCGTTCGTCGCCGACACCGCGGCAACCGGCACGGTGTTGCTGACCGCACCGGCCGGGGTCCCGTTGGATCCGCGGTTCGGCGCCGGCTCGGCGGCGGCGCACGCGGCGTCCGGCGCCACCGGGCTGGCCGGCGATTGGCCGGGGTTGCGCCAGGACGTGGACACCCCCGACGACCTGCACGAAGTGCTGTCGTTGGGCGCTGGGGCGTACACGTGCGCGCTGTTGCGTGATCTCGGCCTCACTGCCGGTTGCGACGCCGGTCCGCTACCCACTGCGGCGGCGCGGTAGCGTGCAGGGCATGCAGGCGACGATCGCCACATTCGATCCCGACACCCATACCGGCACGCTGCTCCTCGACGACGGCACTGAGCTGCCGTTCCCCGCCTCGGCGTTCGCGCGCTCGGGGCTGCGGCTGCTGCGGCTGGGCCAGCGGGTGACCGTCGAGGCGGACGCCGCGGGCTCCGTGGCCGGCATGTGGCTGCCGGGAATCGACTAACTTGATCTTATGGTTGTTCATTTCCCGGTAACCGCGAACGGGCAATGATGGTGTGATGACCACCCCGCCCCGGACACCCGAGACGACCGCGTCCGGTTCCCGCCGCCGTGGCCCCGACGGGCGTTTCATCCCCCGCCCTGCTTCCGCTCCAGCCGATCGGCCGCACGCGGTCGGCGCTGCCCTCGCAACGGCCCGCCCCACGGAGTCCGCCATGACAGCTTCCACAGCGCCCGCCGAGACCGCCGCCAACCCGCTGCCCGAGGAAGCTCTGCCCGAGGACAGGTTCCTCAACCGCGAGCTGTCCTGGCTCGACTTCAACGCCCGGGTGCTGGCGCTGGCCGAGGATCCCGAGACGCCGCTGCTCGAGCGGGCCAAGTTCCTGGCCATCTTCGCCAGCAACCTGGACGAGTTCTACATGGTCCGGGTCGCGGGCCTGAAGCGCCGGCTGAACGCCGGGCTGCCGATGCGTGGCGGCGACCGGTCGTCGCTGCGCAACCAGCTCGAGATGATCACCGAGCGGGCCGCCGACCTGGTCACCCGGCACGCCGCCTGCTTCGCCGAGGAGGTCCGGCCGAAGCTGTCGGCCGAGGGCATCGAGCTGGTCAGCTGGGGCGAGTTGGACGCACCCGAGCGCGAGCGGCTCCGGACGTACTTCCGGGAGCAGGTCTTCCCGGTGCTGACGCCGCTCGCGGTCGACCCGGCGCACCCGTTTCCGTACATCTCCAGTCGGTCCTTGAATCTGGCCGTGGCCCTGCGCGATCCCGACGGCGGCAGCTCCGAGTTGTTCGCCCGGATCAAGGTGCCCAACAACGTGCCCCGCTTCGTGACGGTGCAGAACGACAGCCGGGGCGCCCGCTTCCTGCCGGTCGAGGAGCTCATCGCCGTACACCTCGATCAGCTTTTCTCGGGCATGCAGGTGCTGGAATGGCACCTCTTCCGGGTCACCCGCAACGCCGAGCTCGAGGTGGACGAGGACCGCGACGAGGACCTGCTGCAGGCGCTGGAGCGCGAGCTGGCGCAGCGCCGGTTCGGCCCGCCGGTCCGGCTCGAGGTGGCCGCGTCGATCAGCGACCACGTGCTCGACCTGCTGGCCCGCGAGCTCGACATGGACAGTGACGACGTGCTGCGGGTGCCGGGCCTGCTCGACCTCGGTGCGCTCTGGCAGGTCTTCGGCGAGTGCGACCGGGACGACCTGAAATACCCGCCGTTCGTGCCGGCCACCCACCCGCAGCTGGCCGACGGCGAGGTGCCGCGCAGCGTCTTCAACCGGCTGCGCGAGTGCGACATTCTGGTGCACCACCCCTACCACTCGTTCTCCACCAGCGTGCAGCGCTTCATCGAGCAGGCCGCCGCCGACCCGAACGTGCTGGCCATCAAGCAGACGCTGTATCGCACCTCCGGCGACTCCCCGATCGTTGACGCGCTGGTGGACGCGGCCGCCGCCGGCAAGCAGGTGGTGGTGCTGGTCGAGGTGAAGGCCCGGTTCGACGAGGTGGCCAACATCGGCTGGGCGCGCACCTTGGAGCGGGCCGGCTGCCATGTCGTCTACGGCCTGGTCGGCCTCAAGACGCACTGCAAGACCTCGCTGGTGGTGCGCCAGGAGGGCAACCAGATCAAGCGCTACTGCCACATCGGCACGGGCAACTACCACCCCAAGACCGCGCGGCTGTACGAGGACTTCGGCATGCTGACGGCCGATCCCGAAGTGGGCGCCGACGTCACCGACCTGTTCAACGTGCTGACCGGGTACAGCCGGCAGACCGCGTTCCGGCGCCTGCTGGTGGCCCCGCACGGCGTCCGCAAGGGCCTGATCGAACGGATCGACGAGCAGGCCGACATCGCCCGCTCCGGCGGCGAGGCGCTGGTGCAGTTCAAGGTGAACTCGCTCGTCGACGAGGAGACCTGCGACGCGCTCTACCGGGCCTCCCAGGCCGGGGTGCAGGTCGACCTCATCATCCGGGGCATGTGCGCGCTGCGGCCCGGCGTGCCGGGGCTGTCCGACAACATCCGGGTGCGCTCGATCGTCGGCCGGTTCCTCGAGCACTCCCGGGTGTTCCGGTTCGGCGCCGGCGACAACGCCGAATACTGGATCGGCTCGGCCGACCTGATGCACCGCAACCTGGACCGCCGGGTCGAGGCCCTGGTCCGGGTCACCCTGCCGTCCGCCCAGGCCGATCTGCGCAACGTGCTCGAGCTGTCGATGCGCGACGAGAGCGAGGGCTGGGACCTGGCCGGCGACGGCTCCTGGCACCGCCGCCCGGCAAACCCGACGGACCCGCACATCCACCTGCAGGAGGCGTTGCTGCGCCGGGTCATCGGCGGGCGGGCCGACCGTGACCGCTGACCTCGTACGCGCCGCCGGGGGCGTGCTCTGGCGGCCCGCGACCGGCGGCGGTATCGAGGTCTGCGTCGTGCACCGGCCCAATCTGCGCGACTGGAGCCTGCCCAAGGGCAAACTCGACGGCGACGAGCACCCGTTGGCCGGCGCGCTGCGCGAGGTGCTCGAGGAGACGGGCGTACGCGGGCACCCGCAGTTGCGGCTGCCGGACGTCTCGTACGTGATGGCCAACGGCGTGCCGAAGACGGTGGACTTCTGGCTGATGCGCGCCGACGACGCCCCGGCCGCCCCGATCGCCGACGCCGACGAGGTGGACCAACTCGTCTGGCTGCCGAGCGCCGAGGCAGTGCAACGGCTGACTTATCCCGGCGACCGCGGCCTGGTCGAGCACGTCGCGGCCCTACCGCCGGTGACCTCGCTCACCCTGCTGGTCCGGCACTCGCACGCCGGCGAACGCAAGGCCTGGAACGGCAACGACAACCTGCGACCGATCGACGAGTCGGGCCAGGCCCAGGCCGACGGGCTGGCCGTGCTGCTGGCCCTGTTCGAGCCCACGCAGCTCTACGCGGCCACGCCGCTGCGCTGCAAGCAGACCCTGCAGCCGCTGGCCGACAAGCTGGGCCTGCCGATCGTCACCGACTCCGCGTTCGCCGAGCCCGCCGACCTGGCCGAGCTGCCGGCGAAGGTGCGGGTCGCGCTGACCCGGCTGGCCGACCTGCGCAACGGCGCGACGGCCGTGGTCTGCAGCCAGGGCAAGGTGCTCCCGCCGCTGCTGGCCGCCCTGGCGGGCGGGGACGATCCGGCGCCGTACAAGACGCCCAAGGGCACCGGCTGGGTGCTCACCTGGTCGGCCGACCGCCTGTTGGGCCGGAGCCGGCTCTGATCCGGTCCCGCCGCGCCGGGGGCGGGCCGGGCAACGGGTCCGCCCGCCAATAGCCGACGAGCTCGCCGGTGAGCCAGCGGGCCCGCCAGAGCTCGTCGGCGCGCGGCTCCCAGTCCCGGTAGGGCAACAGCGCCGCCCGCCAGGACAGCACGCAGGTCAGATACCAGCCCCACAGCGGCACCAGGCCCTGCCACGCGTCCCGCCGCCGGTAGGACGCGTACGGCGCGACGAGCACGACCGTCACCCCCGACCAGCCGCAGGTGACGATCCAGTCCAGCAGGCCCCAGCCGGTCCATCGTTCGGCCAGGTCGCCGAGGGCCCAGCCGGGCACGACGGTGCCGACGAAGAGCAGCGCGGCGAGCACCGACCGCAGGACGAGCCCGCGCGGCACCGGCGATCTGTGGTCCATGCCCGGACCGTAGGCTCAGCGGCCGTTTCCCCGCTCGGACACGCGAAAGGCGTCCACCGTACGGGTGGACGCCTTTCGTGCGCGTGCGTGCCGCTGAGCAGGCTGCGTCAGCGGGTCTTGCGGGGGGTGCTGGTGGTGCGCGCCGTGGTGGCCTTGGCCGCCGGCGTGCTGCTCGACGACGCCGCTGTCGTCTTGCGGGCGGTCGTCTTCTTGGCCGCGGTCGTCGTGACGGGGGCCGCCTTGGTGGCCGCCGCCTTCTTGACGGGTGCTGCCTTGGTGGCCGCGGTCTTCTTGGCCGCCGCCGTCTTCGCGACGGTCGACTTGGCCGGCGCCGCCTTGGTCACGGTGGCCTTGGCCGGCGCGGCCTTGGCCGTAGTGGCCTTGGTGGCCGCGGTCTTCTTAGCCGCCGCCGTCTTCGCGACGGTCGACTTGGCCGGCGCCGCCTTGGTGGCAGTGGCGGTGGCCTTGGTTGCGGCTGCCTTGGTGGCAGTCGCCTTCGTGGCAGTCGCCTTGGTAGCGGTCGCCTTGGTGGCGGTCGCCTTCGTAGCGGTTGCCTTGGCGGCAGTCGTCTTCTTCGCAGCAGCGGCCGCCTTGGCGACCTTGCCGCTCGCGACCATGTCGCGGAAGTTGGTGCCCGGCTTGAATGCCGGCACCGAGGTTTTCTTCACCTTGACCGGTTCGCCGGTGCGGGGATTGCGCGCCGTACGCGCATTGCGCACGCGCTTTTCGAAGACGCCGAAACCGGTAATGGCAACCCGGTCGCCTTTGGTGACGGCACTCTCCACCTCGCTGATGACCGCATCCAGCGCCGCTGACGCGGTCTTCCGGTCCCCCAGTCGGGCGGCGAGCGCCTCGATGAGCTCTGCCTTGTTCACGGTTTCCTCCCGGACGTGAGAACTGGCCCAATGCGAGCCATTCTGCGCGCACCGTATGCCCTCTGACCAGCAGACACAAACATCTGCACAAAAAAAAGCCTTGTGTCGCAACGAATTCGCCCTCACCGGCAGGCCGGTGAGGGCGAAAAAGCGGACTGTGACTAGGAAAAACGGGCTACCCGGTGACCGGCTTCAGACCGGGCCGGACCTGCTCGTACGTGGTAATCATCTCTTCGTGGCGCAACGTCAGTCCGATGTCGTCGAGGCCCTCCATCAGCCGCCAGCGGCTGAAATCGTCGATCGGGAAGGTCCAGACGGCGTCGTCCACCCGTACCTCGCGGGCGCCGAGGTCGACGGTGATCTGCTTGTCGGGCTCGCTCTCGGCCAGTGCCCATAGGGCCTCCACGGCCTTGAGCTCCAACTGCACCGGCAGCAGACCCTCCTTCAACGAGTTGCCCCGGAAGATGTCACCGAACCGCGGCGCGATAACCGCCTTGAAGCCCCAGTCCCGCAGCGCCCAGACGGCGTGCTGGCGGGACGAGCCGGTGCCGAAGTTGGGCCCGGCCACCAGGATCGTGGCCCCGGCGTGGACCGGATTGTTGAGCACGAACGCCGGATCGTCGCGCCAGGCGCTGAACAGCCCGTCCTCGAAACCGGTCCGGGTCACCCGCTTGAGATAGACGGCCGGGATGATCTGGTCGGTATCCACATCGGAACGCCGCAGCGGCATGACCGTGCCGGCATGGGTGATGAACTTCTCCATTGCTGCGAGCCCTCTCAAGAACGAAGTTGCATGGGTTTTCCGCCGCGGGTGAGCTCAGTTCAGGTCGGCGGGGGCGGCCAGCTTGCCGACCACGGCGGTGGCGGCGGCGACCTGGGGCGAGACCAGATGGGTACGCCCGCCGCGGCCCTGCCGGCCCTCGAAGTTGCGGTTGGAGGTGGAGGCGGCACGCTGTCCGGGGTTCAGCGTGTCGGGGTTCATCCCCAGACACATGGAGCAGCCCGCGAAGCGCCACTCGGCGCCGGCCTCGGTGAAAATCTTGTCCAGCCCCTCGGCCTCGGCGGCCGCGCGCACCTGGAACGAGCCCGGCACGATCATCATCCGGACGCCCTCGTGCACCTGGTGGCCGCGCAGCACATCGGCGGCCGCCCGCAGGTCCTCGAGGCGCCCGTTGGTACAGGAACCCACGAAGACCACGTCGACCGCCACCTCCTTGAGTGGCGTGCCGGCCGCCAGGTCCATGTACTGCAGGGCCCGGTGGGCGGCGTTGCGCTCGCCCTCGTCGACGAACTCCTCCGGGTCCGGTACCGCGCTGTCCAGCGAGGCGCCCTGCCCCGGATTGGTGCCCCAGGTGACGAACGGGCTGACCGTGGAGGCGTCTATGTGGATCTCGGTGTCGTACTCGGCGCCGTCGTCGGTCGGCAGCGACTTCCAGTACTCGACCGCGGCGTCCCACTCGGCGCCCTTCGGCGCGTGCTCGCGGCCCTTCAGGTACTCGAACGTGGTCTCGTCCGGCGCGATCATGCCGGCCTTGGCGCCCCACTCGATGCTCATGTTGCAGATGGTCATCCGGCCCTCCATGGAGAGCTTGCGGATGGCCTCGCCGCGGTACTCCACGATGTGGC
>Ga0307513_10003733_pt1 | contig 20584 bp, 17 predicted proteins | sample 15_EM_MG_FD_202174 | JGI IMG/M metagenome (GOLD analysis project Ga0307513, IMG submission 202174) | Populus trichocarpa ectomycorrhiza microbial communities from riparian zone in the Pacific Northwest, United States - 15_EM | ecosystem: Host-associated > Plants > Roots > Unclassified | place...
AACTCTTTGAAGCCTTAATTCTTCCCATTGTTTCCACCTCTGGCAAGATGCCATATTCAGGAGTTCAGGCTGGCTTCCGTTCAGGCTATTCAACCTTGACCAATGTTCTCACGCTGCATCACCAGATCGAGGCTGATGCTGGTTCACATATTGTCTTCCTTGATTTTGCTGCCGCATTTGACAAGGTTGTGTGGTCATATCTGGAGAGGGAGCTCAAAGCTCAAGATATCAACCCCTTGGTTCTAAGACTGATCCACCAACTCATGTTTCAAGATATGAGCTTTTCCCTTATTGTGAATGGCTGTCCATCAGCAAAACAGAATCGCAATTGTGGACTCTTACAGGGATCACCCTTGTCCCCAATCCTCTTCAATCGGTTTATCAACAGTCTTCTGCAATCACTCAACTGGCAATCCAGACCAAGCTTTCCTTCAGCTCTATTCTTTGCTGATGATGGGGTCATTATTTCACCAACCATTCAACATGCCCAAAGCCTTGTTAATATGGCTACTCGCTGGGCTGATCAACATGGAATGGCTTTCAATATTGGCAAATGTGGCTATCTACGAACCCATACCGCTGCTAGGACCCCAATGCCCCCCTCCATCCTTCTCAACAACCACCCAATCCCCTTTGTCAATACATACAAGTATTTGGGTGTCATGTTTGCCTCTAAAGGTATTGACTTTGAGTCCCAGAGTACACTACTCTGTGAAAGGGTGGGAAGGCAGCTTGGTGCCCTTCGTTGGTATTCTTCTTCCTGGTGTCCACGCATACGGTTCAACATCCTCAAAAGCATACTTCTACCAACTCTGGAATATTCTCTGCCTCTCATCTATGCCCATTTCCTCAAGGATCTCAAGTCAAAGGCTTGGGTTACAATGAATACCGCTTACAACAATTGTCTTCAATGGATAGCTGGAAGCGCTGCCAATCGACCCCATGTCACCTGTCATCTACTAGGTCTCCTTCCTCTCAAGGATCGTTCACAACACCTTCATTCTCGCTTTTACCTTCATCTTCTTAGTATGGACAAGAATAATCCATTACAGGCAATCCTGGACAAGAATCTCTGGTATCCCAAGACCACCCACAGGATTGCTGTCCGAAACCACCATCCTCTTCTCTTCCAATTTCTCAACCCACCAGCAGTATTCACCCCTCATCTGCCGAACCTTGGACAGACATCTCTTCCTGTTCTCCGTGAGAAGATTCTCCAAGACCTTTCCCTTCAAAAGTACAATCAGATACGATCTCTAGACGCCAAGGCTCCTAAGCTTCTCCAGATCTGCACTCCTGGTCTGCTTACTGACCGTATCCCTGGAATGGATTGTGATGCTGTACTCACTGCGCCTGCAGCAGATCAAGCCCGCTTCCTCGCTTGGCGTCGGGGTGTCTTTGGCTGGGGACGCAAATGTGTTTGTGGAGAGAGATTTGATAGAGATCATACCACTTGTATGCCCTATCCCGATCCAGGCCTCACTGCAGAACAACAATTCATCCTGGATCTTGATAGTGAGCTTCTTGATCCTGGTATCAAGTACCTCATTGTGGATTTTCTACTCAACCAACGGCTCTGGGATAAGGCACGCATGATACTCGACTTCTGGGCACTTACCATGTCCAATTTACTCAGGGCTAATGCTCCTGCACAATAGCCCTTTCTTATTTTTTATTTTCTTCTATGTTTTTACCTGCTGTTCTTGTCTGGGTCTAAGTTTGTGCAATTCTTTCATCTTGTCTTCAACTTGTGTATGCAAGTTGAGTTTCTTCTCCATTTATTGCCTTTTTGCTTATATTAAAAGTTTGTCTTATATTTCTCATCATTTTTCTCCTCTTTTTATCCATCTTTCTTCTGATTTGACAAAGGTTACTCTTTCTTTCTGCACTGTTATAACTTGTTTGTGCTCTTTCCCTTTGTTGGTCTCTTTCGGCCTGTGGGTAGGGCCTTGTACTCCCACTCGCGGGGGGGCTCCATATGCGCTTGTCGGTATGGCCCAGTTTAGAGTTGAGCCAGATTGCTGGGCTTGCTTGGTATCCTGTCTCCTCTTGACTGCTCCCTGGGTACTACTACACCAGTAGTGGTGCCCACTACTGTGCCTGATACAGGCCTTGTTGTATCCTTTGGAGCTGTTCTGCAGTTGTTGTTTCCATCATCTCAGTTGCTTCTTCCCTTGTGTTAGTTGTCTCCTTACATGTTGTGTTTCCCTCTCAGACTCTTCAATGTACCCGCCCTGGCAGTAGGTTTGGTCCTGTACTATACTCTGTCTCTAGAATCAATCAACTTAATTCCTAACCCTAACACCCAAGTGAGTCGGGTCCAGTCATCGCCATCACCAGGACTGGCCAGCCCGGTCCCGCCTCCAAGACTTGACCGGTCGGACTATTCGGAACCTTGGGGCGGAGATTATGAGAAGTATTCTAGAAAAGATGTCCAACGTGTACGTTGACGCTTCCCCTATATCCAGGATGTATACTCACTAACTGTTCCGTAGATTCCTCCTTGCTTTGCTAGACATGGATGCGGTCCTAGGCGAGGTGACAATTCGCCAGAGGAGAAAGAAACTTCAGGAGATTGAGGGAGGCAAAGACGTGAGCGATGCCTACACGGCAGCCCTAACGCACCTGAAGGCCCAGAAGGGGAAGAGGGTGGGGCTCGCTCTGCGGGCACTGATGTGGGTATGTTATTCTGAAAGGCCACTACGGGCCAAGGAGCTATGTGATGCCCTAGGAGTGGAGATAGGATCTACTGATCTTGATCCGGAAAACGTTCCTGCCATACGGACGCTCTTGTCATGTTGTCTGGGTCTTCTTAAGCTCGAGGCGTCCTCGTCCACCGTCCGACTAGTACACTTTACTCTGAAGGAACATCTCTCAAGCGATCCCCTATTCCATAGTCCCCATTCGACAATTGCAGAGGTTTGCTTGACATATCTCAACTTTGGATCTGTCAGGGATCTTTCGCCTACTCTGCGCTCTGCCCCCTCAGCCATGCCCCTTCTTCAATATGCTTCTGTTTACTGGGGGGAGCACACAAAAAGAGAGATAACGGAAAATGTCAAAATTCTTGCACTTCGGCTTCTCGATAGATTTGTTGAGCATATATCTGCTCAACTGCTGTTATTGCGGTATGAGAAGGATACTTACACTGGTTATGATTTTGACCAAGTTAGAGGACCTGCAGGATTCACTGGGCTCCACGGGGTAGCCTATTTCGGGATTGCGGAGTTAGTCGGCGCGGTATTGGACATGAAGGAGTGGGATGCTAACGCACTCGATCGCACGGGGAGGACGGCTCTAACATGGGCAGCTTACAAGGGGCATGAGCAAGTGGTAAAGGTACTTTTGAAACTCGAGGATGTTAAACCTAATTGTGTCGACATTAAGTGTGGCCTGGAACCACTCTCATGGGTGGCTCGGAGTGGGCACGAGGGGGTAGCAAAGATTCTTTTGCAACGAAAGGACGTGAATCCCGATCAGGCAGGCACCTCTGATGGCCGGACACCACTCATATTGGCGGTTCAGGGCGGGCATGAGGGGATCGTAAAGATGCTTTTGGAACGAGAGGACGTCAATCCCGACCGGGCAGACACCGAATCAGGCATGACGCCACTCTCGTGGGCCGCTATGTGCGGGCATGAGTGGGTGGTAAAGATACTTTTGGAACGAAGGGACGTCAATCCCAACCAGACAGACACCCAATATGGCTGGACACCACTCATGCGGGCGGCCAAGCACGAGCGTTGGGGGGTAGGAAAAATTCTTTTGGAACGAAAGGACGTCCATCCCAACCAGGCAGACACAGAATATGGCCCAGCACCAATCTCATCGGCCGCTAAAGCCGGACATGAGGGGATAGTAAAGATGCTTTTGGAACGAAAGGACGTTAATCCCGACCCGACAGACTATAATGGCGCCACGCCACTCAGGTTGGCGGCAGGAGGCGGGCATGAGGGGGTAGTAAAGATGCTTTTGGAACGAGAGGACGTTAACCCCAACCTTGCAGAGAAATATGGCCGCACACCGCTCTTCATGGCCGCGGAACGAGGGTATGAGGGGGTACTAAAGATACTTTTGGAACGAAAAGACGTCAATCCCAAGCAGGGAGACAAATATGGCCGGACGGCGCTCTCGTTGGCTCGTTGGCGACTGCGCTTGGGCATGCAGGGATAGTGAAGATGCTTATGGAACGAGAGGGGGTAGATCCTGAGCCGGCACACCCCGGAGATGGCTTGAAGCCACTCCATGAGACAGAGTCCGCTGGGTTGGAACAAGTGCCGGGTCCCGCGGCCTCCGCCCTCACGTCCCCAAATAATGGCCTCCAGCAAAAGAGAAAAAAGAAAAAAAGGGCCCTGCTCCTTCAACTCCTTCCCTGTTGCCTCTAAAGTTCGCGGTCAGTCTATGGAAATCCAATGCTCTACCCAAGATTATCGGCTCAACCCCGCCAATCCTGCTCAACTGGTATTGGGCTATGGGCTGTTGCCTTTTGCTTGCAGCTCCGCTCGCTTACTATAGGCATTTGTCTAATCCAACCTCCCTCAAGGATGCCACAGTTGCCTTTGCCAGTAAGTTCTGATACTTTTTAGTTTCCCACTTCCCCTATGTTGGGCCTCCGGTATTGGCGCAGGCAAGACCTCCGTCGATTCACACGTAAATAGGCTTTGATGGGGGCGCTTTTCTCACTCTTGGCTATTTTTCTTCTTTTTCTCTTATTCTTTCTTCGTCTGTTCCTTTCCTTGGAGTTCTTCTTAGACATGGTCATACAACAGTGTTCTCGATTATGATTCCTGTTTGTGTCGTTCGTTGGGTTGGTGTTTGTCTAGCATTTTTTCCCCTTTCAGCCGTGAGTTATACAGTATATAGCACAGTACGGCCAGCTGCGGCCAATCTGGTAAAAATATATAGATAATAGGCTTGAAGAAGTCCGTCCTAAATACCGGAGCTGGTCGTTTACCCCCGCCCGGAAGTTCCCCTCAATACTACCAAACCATCATCACTTTGCCCCTTCATAGACTTCGGCTACCGTTCTCCATCACTTGCTCGGAGAGGTGAAACTCTAACCCTAACCCTGATTTATCAGGTGTACGTTTTTAATAACGGCTCAACCGAAGAGCGCCAGTTGTCCGGCAAATGGGGTTAATAGAATGATTGTAGTTTAAGGAGCAGAGGGATGTTATAAAAGATATTAACTCTAGTTTTATATCTGTCTTCTCACGTTGATAAATCCATTTATAGTTGACTTCCCCACTCCGATTCGCCGCCCTATCGGGCTACTGTGTATGAGACTTTGAAAAATAAAAGCACAACCAAATACCCAGTCTTGTGCGATTGTTCAATTGCTATAGGTTTCATAATGCCATGAACAACAGTGTCGTTTGTATGCACAGCAAAGTATGGTGTTATTATAATCTCCAATGCGGAGTCAGGTCCCAGGAATTCATAAGAGCCTCAACAGTGTTGGTATTTCCTTGGCATGGAAATGATTGGACGGCGCTTGCCACAAGATAAGCCACATCACCCCTCTTTTCTTCAGCTTTGCCGACAGAGACCACTGTTGACTTCCTCACTAGCCCTAGGGATGCCTATTTCCTGCTATTTCTAACTAATATTTTCTATAGATTCCGGCCCTGGTCATCTTGCATACACAGAGTGAATCGCGTGGTAGCAAGGATGCCTACTCCGGGGGCACTATCGTAAATCACAACAATACAGATCACGGATCCGACGGTAAGGCACAGATCATGCATTAGCCCTCCTCACCGAAGCCGGATAACAGTCATCATGGCATGTGCACTGGTCGAGTTCATGGCGTGGGAACAAGCAAGCTTTGGGAACGGAAGACCGTAGAAGTGGGACCGACGAGGCTGTCTTGTTCTACTCCGGGAATCCGGAGGTGGACAAGATGTTACCGAGGGGAGTGTGCACTTTAAGAGAAGAAAATATCACTGACTATGAGAAACATTAGTTCCTTAGTGACGGGCATGTTTGGCGATTAGGCAAAGGAGAATGATGCTTCCGTTGCATGTTTTTTCCACAGCTCCCCCGCCGCGCAAGAGCCGACGACACTGAGAACCAGCCGGGATAAGACCAGACAAAGCCAACAAGCCAGAGGCGACGAGTGACTATTTACAAACGGACATTATGAGGATTATTCTTAAGATGATTTCTAATATGTGAGTAGGGTGATTTGGCCTTTGCTCTCTATCAGCGATGTATACTCACATGCAGATCCCCCCTTGCTTCGCTAAACATCGACGCTATTCTCGACTATGTCGCTCGCGGGCTGAGGGGGAAGGAACTTGAAGAGGTGACGAGACAACGGACTCAGCGATGCCTACACGGCAACTCTTACTCGACTGAAGGCGCAGCAGGAAAATCGACCATCACTCTACGGAGGGACAGCTCCTAAGTTTTGAATGTTCCACAGGGGGTAAGGGCAGCAAACCTCGCTTGTGGAACATACAAAACTTAGGCCCTGTACCTCCGGAAGTAAAGATACTAATGTCGGTGTGGCCAGGCGGCGATTACGGTCGAGGGGGGCTGTTGTGCCCAGGGGGTGGGGGATGGAGTCTGCGGATCTAGGTCCGGGGCATGTTCCGCAGTTACACTCACTCCCGACATGTTTCCTCGGTCTCCCTTTCGTAAAGGTGCCTCTGTTGACATTTCACCTAGTCAGCCTCCGTCTCCAGGAGCACTTCTTGCATGATTTCACTCGATTCAAGAACTCTCATCCATCAACTGCGGATGTTTTTTTAGAATTTTACCGCTGTGAGAATACTACTACTACAGGTCAATGCCGATCGCCTCCTAACAGATCGTGGTAGCCAGAATTCGCCCTGCGCAACCTAACCCCCTGCCCCCAGGTTGTAGCGCCCCTTTATTGGGTCATACCCTCTTCATTTGTCGTTTAGATTTCCTCCCTCAGTTAGCGCCTTTTCCTCTTTGCTGCTAAATACATTCACTTGCGATGAGGAAGTGGTACGTAATTGGTCTATGCAGGACCTCCGACAATTTAAATCTAAATGGACTTTGACCAAGGATTTTTCTAGATTCTGCCGATCCTTTTCCGGTTTATCCTCTCTCTCCCTCTCCCCTCCCGCTTCCCCTCCTCCTCTTCGCGTGTTTCCTCCCTTGGAGTAATGGTTGGATTTTGTCCTCTCGTGATGTTCCCACCATTCATTCCCCCCATTGTGTCTTTCATTAAGTTTGTATTTGCCCCCGGTTTTTGTGGATTGGGGGGTCTAGCACAACACTCTCTATTTCAAGGAATGAAGTAGCAATAAATTGCGTCCTTGAAGAAGCCCATCCTGACTTGGCGTGTAACGGAAATATGTTCTCCCGCTAATCCCTCTCATTGTGATAACAGTAATCACTAGCAGTTCCCTTTCCAATTTTCCGTACCCCGAATTTGGTTCTGCTACTCCACCGATATATCATCCTGCAAGACGAGAACCCTAGCCCTAACTAGCGAATATTATTTCATTACAATTACATACAGATTGTCTGCCCGCTTTAGAAATAAGTTGGGAATGTGTTTGTGTGGCCTAGGCTAACGTCTTCCACGCTATCACGAGCGCCCGTTATCGTGAGCCCTCTGCAGGTTTAGGCAATGCGATTAGCCGAACCTCTGTCCCGTTTGAAGGGGTGGCTAGTGTTTGGATAGTGGCTCGCTCTGAGAGGCGCTCGCTCACTACTGGCGTGGAATACGGTATGATATGATACCACCATTCACAATAGCTCCCTGCTTCCCAACCTCCAAATATTAAATTTCAACAGCGGCGATACGATTGCACGAGTGACGAGCGGTGAAAAGAACTCAATCCCAAGCAACTCACAGCTAAAACGATCGCACATTCAAGTGCGGGGAACAATCTTTTCACTAACAACCCCAGGCTCACGCTCAACACAACGGTAGTTCATCTAACTAACGGGCAGAAACAGGAGTATATATCAACAAGACCCTATGCTCCTCACGAGCGACCGTGCTGCTCCATGTGAGTCTCCCTTTCCATCATGAGCACTCTCAGGCTAACAAAAAAAAACAAAAAAAGAGTGTGCTACTACCTCCTGGCTTCAGGCCCTTTCACGCTGACCTTACATTGCTTCCGCTTTTCTCCCGGCTTTCCCGAAAGCTGCACGATCCCAAAACTCTCGCCGATTCTTGCATTCACAATGCTTTCCCGAACGTCCAAACAAGACGCCCGAAGTCGAACCGTCCTGAAGCCAAAGCGAGTCCTATAAGCGAAAGCGTCTCCAGAGACCAACCCATGCTCAGATCCTCAGCGCATAACCGATAGCAAACCTATGCCCAATGCCGGAGGCTTATGCCCAGTTCCTCAACGCATATCCGAAGCGACAAACAAGCGGACTCCTGGAAGCTGACTGAACAACAAAAGGAAGTATCAGGAGACTATGGTGAGCAGTACCATTTTTAACAATAATAACGTAGGAAAGCATCGTGCGCATCTATAAGTAAAAATAATTAACACCGGACGTGTATCTCTTTCTTTTGTGGTTACTGTCCAATTGGTTTAGCTTACGACTGCGGCTTCCCCCTGGTAGCCTCGGACATACTCTTGGGAATCATTAAAAATAAAAAACCTACTGGTAACCCTTCTCTCTATTGAGAGTATCGTTTGGTTACAAGAAATATGATAGCCCTTCAATTTTTAATGACACCCCACATTCCAACTTCCCTCGATAGCCGCGAAATTCAGACCAGCGAATGGAGTCAGGGGCCTTGCCTGGGGACGATCTAACCAACCCTATTACCGCTACCCGGGGCTGGCTCGCGAAATTTATTTGTGAAAATAACACCGGGGGTACGAATATTCTTAAGCAGTGTCCACCATTGGATTTCTGATATGTTATGTTCATCCAATACCACAGTGAAGACCTGCATGGCCCCCATATTCTACCGCATATTGAAAATTGGCCAAGGGTATGAGTGCTGTTTACTCGACTACACGCAAACGCATCACGTTTGTGAACACAAGTGTTTAACCAGGTATGTTGTGCTAGCTGATTTTTTTAATATCCGGACATCTTGACGCAAAGACCCATACTCGTACAAAATTGGAAATTGGTTAGTACAGTAACATGGGAGGCAAAGACACCCCGCGGTACTCGCAAAGGCATGACGTTTGTGAACACAACTGCTATTGCATACTACCAAGATCATGAGGCTCCGGCCGATTTTTTGCCCGTATGCAATAGTAGTCTGCTCTGCCGCCTCATTCTCGGCTACGCGCAGTATAATATGAGACTCTTTGGAGCGCCCCTCGGTTGTGGCGCCTAGCCACAACCTTGGCATGGGTAAGTGTAACTTACCTTAAAAACTCGGTAGACCCACTATCGGAAATCGGGCCCCCGGCGTTCGCACTCCGAGACGAAATGCCCGGAGAAGGGATGATGTTTCCCAGACAAGGTATAGCTTGGAGAGGTTGATCTTGTTGGATCTCATTCGTTATTTTGTTAACCTATTCCCTAAGCTTGTTGTGGTTTAGTGAAGTGGTGCTATTGAGATCTCCAATACCGTAGTGAACCTATGGAGTTTTTACGGTATTAACCGGAACAGACAGGGAATACGATACTTGGCGAATTAACCTTGAGTAACTGTTCCATAACTTCTTGCCAGACCCTAACCCTAATTGGCGGTTAGGTGGGCTTCGTATGAGACGAGCGACGATCAGCTCTGTACTCACAGTTCATCCAATCGAACCCAGAGAACCATTCGAAAGTTTCTTACTCGGGTTTAGCCATCTCGGTGAAGGGGGTGTCCGGGATGCCTAGGAAGCCGTCAGTGTAAATTACAATACAATTTCCGGACAGCTGGCTTGAAAGATAGCGACCTACCGTACTTGTACGCGTGGCGGAAAAAGGTGGTAGTTTAGGGTGGCGGCCCTCTGCGTCCTACGGTACACTGACAGTGGAACGTATCAGCATACCATAGACGAGTTCACACGCCCGCCCGGACACCCCCCTCACTTGGCCGACTAAACTTGAACAAAAATGTTTCCTGAAATAAGCTGGATAAAGCATTGCAGCTGATGGGACCAGCCACTATTTCCTCATAGAAAATTAATTAATTGGCATCTGCCCGAGTGGAGGGTGGGGTGTCTGAGTGGATTGTGATATGGCTATTTGTAACTTATAGGTGTGCTGTGTAGTCGAAAATTACCCACTTTAGAAAAGGGTTGAAGAGCGTAGCAAAAACAGAGCTGCTCAGCCCCCTTGAGAAACAAAAAAACAAAAAAATACCAGACCTTACCAGAGGAGGCAACTCCCACTACAAAGCACACCGACCGATTATTTGAGTTTTTACGGTATAAACCCCAAATCTTACCTCTACCGCCACCAATTCTGGCGATTCTACTATGATATACCCGTATAATCTGACAAAAGTCGGATTGACGCCACTGAGGATTTTCGTGAACCTGTCCAACACCGTGGTCTATATGTTTAAACTGTGGCGAATTCGTCTTCTTCGCGCACTCCTGTTGGCTCGGCTGCCTTAGTTTCTCTTTAGCTCCAGTCCGACTTTTGCCAGATTATACGGTAATAATCTTCGCTAAGACTCTCGCCTATTCTCCACCTAACCGAGTAGTAGGCAAATGTATCTTGTGTTAAATCCAATCAGCGACATAGTCACAGTTGGATATTGTGAGTTGCTCAGCGGAGCATAATGGCTTAGTCAGGGGGCTGTCTGGATGTCATTGGTAGCAGGTCTCGCTTGCCTTGTCGGAATCCTCTTTTCTTCTCTCTCAAGCAAGCTATCCCTTCTTCCCAAAAAAACCAATCAAAAAAATCTGTCTCAACCTGTTTCTTACTTGGCCTTTCATCTTTTCCTTGTCTTCGTTCTTGCACCTTCCGCAATAATAATACCTCTGTGGAAATAGTCTGTTTGGCCTACCGCTCATTAGGTTCGACTCGCCACCGGTCACTTCTGACTATAATAATTATGATAAAACCCATCCTATAAGAATAATAACTGACACACAAGCGCGCTACCGGCACCCCGCTCACACGGCTTTTTATAAACAGAGTCGGATATTCAAAAATTCTTCAGTTTTTATTCTTATTGAATTCCTCATAGATAAATATTTTCTTCGCTCTTTTTCATATCTCCCCCCCCCTACCGGGAATCAGGGGGCCGGACCAACCCAACAGTGGGCTGCCACTGATCGCCGGGGTCTCTAATCAGCCTAAGGCTTCAGGCGATACTTTCCCGGGAACCGGAATCGGGCGTTCGCCAGTCGCGGTGAGTCTGAAATGATGGCGGATGTCGCCCTTATCAAACCCGAAATCTGAAATCACCGTGCTGCCACGACAATGTTAACGCAGAGTAGCTAGGAGAATTAGGCGGTGGGAAGGTTGATTGTTGCCCCTTACTGATTGGTGATTCGACTTGAGCGGGTAGGAAAGTTAGCTTATGAATGCTGGAAGGTCTCTGAGAAATGCTTACTTATCCCAAACAACCACTGTCGCATCCTCCCACCGAACACGGGCATGAAATTCGGTCGATTTTGCTATCATGTCATACAAAAAGCCCAGAATAGCCTCAGACTCCTCAACCTTGAGGCCGATGATATGCTTGGTGAAGGCCTTGTTGACAAAGATTGCCTTCTCACCGGTGCCAGGGTGGACACGAACAACAGGATGTACTGTCTCAACGGGGGTCCGGCGGAGGATACCACTACCCCCTTTCTCCTTGAGCATTTGCTCGGCCTGTTCCATTCCAGAATGAAGAGCAGTGAGCGTCTCGAGATATCCCCGAAAAGATGATGAAAGCTTCCTGTAGGCCGCTGTCATGCTAACATACCCGGTGTCACCCCCGCACTTTCTGGGAATGGTTAAACCGGTCAGGATGGTTGCAGAGGGAGGGTGACGTTCGAATGATTGATCATGATGCCATAGGGTCGATGAGACACGATTTTGGGCATCGCCGTGACGGAAGACATCACTACCGAGTATTAGCATCTCAACTAGAATTAACATAATAGTATCATGGCTGATTGCACTTTTTCTTGTAGAAAAAGCGCATACTTTTCTTTGGTTCTATAAAAGACCAAATGCTCGCGTGATCCAGAGACATGCCCAGAGATAGGATGAACATGGAGTCGACCGAAATGCCTTGTAGATTTACCACGTTAGTACTCGGAGGATAACTGCGCTGCGAAACTGTGGCTAATGCTTGAATAGCGGAGGTCAGAGCGAGGAGCATGGACAACTTACGCGGCAATCTGCTTCTGCTTTTCTAAGGTCTGATCCCTAAAATCTTGTCCGCGGAATACCAACAAGGCACGACGCCCCAGAAGCAAGGAAAGCTCATCAAGCTCCGAAGGAGTTAAAGCGCTTAATTGAACCCCACGAATTTCTGTGCCAATTTCAGGTGAGATCTCTGTGACTTCGGAAGCGCCATTTAAGAAGGTTAGCTCTTTCGTTGGATCCACGCGGGTAGATGGTTCGACATGATTATAATCTTCAAGATCTGGCTCTTTGTAATCATCTGAAGCGGGCAGGTAGCGGGCCCATCTGTAGTCAGAGGCTGGTGGCATTTTCTGACCATGAAAGGGGAGTGTGATATATGTTTCTTTGTGAAAACAAGGGTTGTCGCAGGGTAATAACAGGACTCAGCTCCAACGGCTAATTATGCTTGAGCTAAAGCACTCCGAACTCAACCGCCTAGGCTAAATTAATACGGTTACACCTCGCTATCCCTTGGACGGATAAGACTCTCAAATCCGTATCATGGCTTGTGCGCAGCTTTTACAGAGACCCGACCAGAGGACAGCTAGGTCGTGATCAGGAATTCTTGCGAATAATTTCTCGTCACTAAGAAAAGCGATGTCGCACAAGTCTTGCAACACGTTTGAGAGTCTCATCCGTCCAAGGGATAATGGAAATCCCAAAAATAAGGGAACCTCGCCACTACGAATGAACCCCCCTAGGGATTTACACCCCTACTCCCATACAAACTGCCCTGGCTATAGGGAATTTCTTGAACGCCCTCCCAAAACCTCGCTATAACGAACGAAAAATCTGAACTCTTGTCGTTCGTCATAACGCAGTGCTCTGGGTTTTTCGGGTAGATTTGGAACGTTGAATTTATGCTTTCCCGAGGCGAGGAGCGAAATTCTAATCATCCACGCTCTTTTGGGACTGTCACCAAGATTATTTTTGGAAATTTTTCATTTGGTATGATAGCTAGGATGGTCCGGGGATCGAAGCGGAGCCCGGTACCCAGTCCGCTAGTATTAAGTGTACTGTACTGCAAAATTTGGTCCTTTGGGATTATAGCCTGTGCCATCACTGGGGATGAGCCCGTCAGATGAGAAATATATAATTGGCTAAAGTGCGAGATGGCTCTCCCATAAGCCGCCTCTCACGATTCCTTGCTTAGACAAGTACTGTGGGGCTAAAACTGGACCTGCTTAATTTCACTAAATTGTTTCTTGTATTATATATATATTTGTAGCGGTCAGTTTAGATGGCTAGTTCGAGCGGTGGAGTGGGCAAGTGATTACTAAGGAGGGGCAAGGATCGTGGGTTGTAAAGGAAGAGGAGAGGCAACGGAGACTAAACGCCGAACACACGAAGCACGTGCGAGAGAACAACAACATGTTCATAGACGACTCAGATCTTGTGTTTGCTGAATAGTTTGATGTCTTTCTTTACGGTTTCTTTTTATCATCGTCACCGACTTCTTTAACTCTACCCATTGTGCGAGCGGCGATAGCCCACAGCGGTACCTGTTTCGTTTCCTGATAGTGATATCATTTCCCCGTTCAATTCGTTTCGTTCTTTTCTTTGCTTTGGGGTTAGTATCGCTCACAAGAGAATACTATCTGCCCGGACCAAAGTCACCGTTTCAGTACTCGTACGATCTTGGCGACAAAGTTCGTGCCCCCCCCCCACGTTTTACACCAAAAATAGCTGATTTCGGACTCTCATAACTCATCCCAAAACTCTATAGATTTAATGAAACCAAGATATAGTGTAGGCAATTGTTCAAACTTTCTAGGTAAAAATTATGTGAAATTTCCCATTCTCCTGTCAGAGCTGAGAGCTGAGGATTGTCCTGGGATGCAATTGCAATGTACCTTTTGTATGGGACTCTCATACAAAATCAGAAGTATCTTTTTCCTACCATCATTATTTCTAGTATTGCACCATGGGCATTAGCTAACAGAGCTTGTCACATATAAATGATAATATCTAGATGAGTCTAAAGAGTCTGAGAAATTTTAACATTTTTTTTGCAAAGCAACTGGCTGTGATTTTATGAGGTGGAAATGACCATTTTTGGTGAAAAATGGGGGGGGGCCACGAATTTTGTCACCAATCTTGTACAACCACACCTTCCTTCTTGTGCTTCAATTGCTTCACCACTTCATCTCTCTTAGGCTTAGTTTCATCCGTGATTTGCTCTTTCCATATCGACAAGGTTACACCGCATATCTCTGGGGTCAATTTTATTCTACCTATCTCCCGGTATATGAAGAGGGTTATAAGCGCACATCACCGCCTAAAGGCCAGCCAGGACCGGACACCATCCACAAAAGGGAAGTCGACAAATTATCACACACCAGTGCTTGGGCACCAGTGCGAGAGGGCCAGGTGGGTATCCTGGCGTTCTGATTCCTGGCTGTCGGGGCTTCCCAAGGGGAATATTCGCGGAACGGTAGCTATCGCCTAAATAAGCCAGGATCTATGAGTATCACCACTCGCAACAAGTTTCCTTAGAGCTTACTAATACGGAAAATAATGGGGCCTCCCACAGTGTAGAGTCGGTTTGTGATATGAATTGTGCGATAGGGTAATAAGTTTCTGTCCTGAAATAGCCAATATAAAGCACGACGGTCAAACACTCGAACTAGGCCAAGGGCGGCACTATACGCCAAGTGTAATCAGAAACCTCGTTCAGCAATCTTCATCAACCAAAACATAAGGCCATATAAAAACAATAGAACCATCATAATCATTCCATCGCTTCTGACACCATCCGATTTCTCTCCATGCATGACCCCATTTTCAAGTGCGCTTCCTTAATAGTAATAAAGTAAAGATATGACCATAAGCCTTCTGTCAATCCTTTCAACCTCAGAAAAAATGAAACTACTAACGGTATTAGCCTTGTCCACCAACTCTAACAACTATAGGCTTTCATCATTTTTTTGGCAACTATCCGGTTCCGTTAACTCTATTTCCTCACATGGTGCGGACAAATTACCGCAGCAAATTTTGGGTTTCGCATCACCAAGAGTCACTCGGATAAGAGTAGATTAGGCGAAATCAAAAATCGACCTTAAAATAGAATCATACCCGCCTGTCACTCGCGCTCCATGCACCTCCAGACATCAACCATAATAGATCATAAATACGAAACCCCCCAAGTCCGCGCAACTGTAGGGATTTTATTCCCATGCCAGTCCCCATATCTCAAGTGCTCACTGTCATTCCTTGTCCATTATTGCATCCCACCACACCAGCCACCATTCTCGCACTACCGATCATTTCACATTTAGCCAACTTGGAGCCCCGTTACCTAACTGTCTAGCTCTAATATTTGTATGATAAAACTGGGCAATGTCCTGTCAACAGGTATCATTTTCCGATAGACGGTGCAAAAGTGTTTACCCACTGTTCTACCGTCCTAAGCCTTTTTCTCTAGACGGTCAAAAGGTGACTTTGCCTCGGAGGTGAGTTTGGAAATCCCACCGCACGCTAAACGGTACGCTACGGTACGTAAACACCATCTTCTCACCCGGGCCACCCAACCGTTTACCCCCCCTCCTTAGGGGTCATCGCCTCCTTGAGGTGCTCGACGGCCGTCTCTGGGGAAATGGCCCTAGCATAACACATTCTGTACGAGAGGGTTTAACTGGCTGCAATGCTGGAATAAGTTCGAAAGAAGGCAGCCAATTTTGAGGAAAATCTATATTAGAGAGGCGATTTTATATCCAACCATTGTAGCATCTTTTACTTTCTACCCGGGAGGGTGTCATTATGGTTGCTGTGGATTCCTTGGGCCTATGCCATCTCGGTGGTACAATGCACTAGAGTGCATATTTGCGCCTCACTATCACAAGGTCAAGCTCCCAAGAATCACGTAGGCATAGCGGGCGACTTGGCACAGGTTGGGTTTGTCATAAAGACAGTTACAACTCTCGAAGGCTTATTTGCTGGCAAATGGGATTGTCAGCTAAGTTACCTCCAAAACCCGGCGACCTTTGCTATACAGGAAAATCGTTTCCAGCTCATGTCGGCAAGCAAATTCCTTCATTTGCTCCTTTTGCAAAGGGTTGGCCGTGTTAATGCTTGCCCTTCTCCTGCTGGTTCTTTAGCCTTTGCTAGTGTCTTTTTTTCCAATTTTAGCCAATGTTCTTGAGCCGGTAGTCCAGTCGGGAGTTGCTATAGTCAGTGTTCTCAACGGTCCAGGGCCCCCGTAGGGCCCGACGGGGGGACTGCCAAGAGCACTGGACCGGACGGGACGGCAAAATGCGGTCCACACCCGTCCTGGAAACCTCAGGACGGCCGTCTTTGTTGCGGACGGCGGGCCCTGCAAGGTAAGACATTTTTAGCGTGGGGGATGGCAGGGGACGGCAGGGCACGGCAAGGGACTGCGGGGGACTGCGGGGGACGACCAGGGACTGCGAGTGACTGTGGGTTACTGCCGGTCACTACAGGGGACTGTGAATCCTATCAACAGCATTTCACGTCACCCTTCTCGAGCAAGTACAGAAATTCATCTAATAAGATTGGAGGAAACCTGGGGCTATCTAGGAGAGATAAATAGGTGTAGAATATATCCCATAATATACCGCTAGGGCCGGGCATCGGGTATATCGCTTAATCCAGAAATCGTACCTACCTACCATTTTCTTATTGCAACGTTTCTTACTTCTCTTGCATCATTAAGCCATGATCCAAGCTAGGAAAACATGTCGGATAAACACGCGGAGCCTGCATCACAAGAAACCATCTAAGATTTATGAGAGTAGGCGTAAGATGAGAAAGAGTTGCGTCTGTTCTGAAAATGGTTCGGAGTATACAACTTCTGATGGAAAACCCTGGTGGCGTTGTGCTCGTTGTATGTTCCCCTGCTTCTTTTTTCTATCATATACTAGCACTCGGATTCCTGCTATAAGAATAATAAGAATATTCTCGACTCTAGGCACTGAGGAAAGCTGGGATGACATAAGCAATCTTGCCCCGAGGCGAGATTTCTTACTAATTCGGGCGTGTTCCTTGGCATGAAACATGTTTCACGGTGGACGGCGGGGGACGGCGGGGCTTATAGTCCTTGGCACCGGGGCGCAGGGCAAGTTTTGCAAAAGGCCGGACGGGACCACTTAACGCCGCCCACCGCCGTCCGCCTTCAGGACGGACGGACTTCCCCGTTGAGAACACTGGGTATAGTATGACAGGGCATGGGCTTTTGCAGGGATTGGTCGGCCGAACTGCCGACTTCAGTGGGCTTTTGGAGTTCACCTGAACGGGAGTGGCTAGGCAAGAGATTTCGGTACAATTCCGAGTGACTAATAATGATTGTATCCTTAGTTCTCGCTTGGTTAGAAAAGACCGAAGCTGAGTATTTTTCTGACTTAGCATCCACAGCCTTGATACACATTTAACTGCAGCAGTCAGGCAGATTTGACTGACACCGTTTGACACATGTCCAACACCAGATTTTACAAAAGGAACAACCGCTATTTCTCCTGGCCCAGTCGTTCTGGCTTTAAGGTAAGACAGACAGACTGTGGGTTATGGTCCATCATGTTTTGCTAGTGAGAAAATTGGGATTGAAATTCAATAATTTCATTAATACTAAGTATAGGAGCCATGACCCGTCGGAGCATATGGCATATGTGTGACCCAACCTCACTACAATCCCGGGGTGAACCAGCTCAACCTGTGTATCCAAATAGGGGGAACAGTTTGTGATACGGAATCACTTTGGTGCTGGGAGAACTATGGGGGGGAGAGGTCATTATGAAAAGTGATATGATAAGAGAAGATAAGGGAATAGTAGAAGGGTAAAAGTGAAATGATAAATAATTTATCGCGATTTTATGTGTGTAGTATGATAGGTGATGGGGAATGGTGGGGGTCCTCCCGGCACAGAGGGTATTGGCTCTATCACTCGACTTGGAGGTTGAGCTATTAAGGCATTTCGTCCCATGTGGCATGAGTATTTGAGAGTATGCGGAGATATCTTCAAGCATGGAAAAATATGTCAATGTGGGGCCGGGCTATAGGGGTCGCCGGGAGGCAGAGGGTAGGCTAAGAGAAGTCACGCGGGACCAGGCACTTTGTGTTGAAATTCACGAAGGTTCCATATGCAGGGCATAGCTGGAACAAAGATGGGACATGGCTGAGAGGTATTGAGTTTGATAACGGTCGCACGATTGAGTAATATGGTATTAGGAATGTGATGGTACGGTTAGTTGAGACGTTAGCTAAGGCTGGAGTGTTTGGGATGGCTTAGGGATTGGCACTAGTGTAGACTAGGCGTTGGAGATTAAGGTTTGCTAGGAGATGGAACGGGCTTGTGTCAAACTATGATAGTTTGGGAACAGACTATGGTATCAGGTCTGCAAAGGAACGCAGAAGATAGGAGCAATAGTGTAAGAGGATGAGACGAAGAGGGATGGAAGAAGTTTCGGGAAACTTCTCCGGACTTGGAGGAACGAAGGCAAATATGAAAGGGTGTTGCGGACGATGATTTCTTTCTGTATGTCAAGTTTGTGTATATATAGGACACGTTCGGAGACGAAGAAAGAATAAGGGACTCCAAGATACTCTCGCCTCATCATAGCCAAACTTGTTTACTTTGGAGGAAGGAAATGAAATCTGACTTTCACCGCTCGGACTTCCTATTGTCACATCCCCTCCTCAAAATTAGACTAATAGTAAAAAAAACTTGTATAAGTTAACCACAAATAACAGGTCCTCATCCTTCCACCAATCACCACATCTATTTCGGTCGTTCTTCACAGCACTTATTACTCTGTAGACTCCGATAATAACAAATGAGGGGCATGTCGGTATACTCTCTTGCTGAACAATCTCCTATATCCGAGCTATCTGCCTATCTCCTGAACGATTCTTCCACTCCCGCAACAAAGCCAATCACATCCATCCAACAAAATACACGCCATAATCTTTGGATATTTGTGGGCATCTTCAGCTACCTGCAGGTGGCATCACATACTTGCAATGTCGATGCGTTTTTAAAAAAGACTGTTATTGCATACCTCCCAAATTAAAGCAAAAAGGACGAGTCTGGTGGTATTCAATAGCGGTCTTTTTTTAAAAAAAACACTTCTACATTTCCAGTATTAGCTATGTATGAACATAACCTGTACGAATTAGAGGAGGTATGCCGAAAGGCAGAGGGCGCCACTAGGGATCTATGAAATCTGCAGGCTTTGCAAAAGCCTAGCCTACAGTGCCTAGGTCAGTTTCACCTTGGCCAGACTATGTATCGATCTGCTATCTGGAGGTGAGCCTGGCTGCCCACGAATGCTAATTTCAACCTTTTCTAGCTCCCCCCTCCGCTTGGGTATTCTCCACCTTCTCGAGTGACCTGTTTATCCTTTCTTCATTGCAATGATGAGAGTTCGATCACCAATATCCCTCTTATTGTTCTTCCTCTTTAAGAACTTCTCCACCTATAGTTGTATCTGTGTGTTTGTTGCATGTGATATGCTATGCTAGGCAGTCAAGGTAACTTTACTGACAGTGAATAAATTTGTCGAAGCTATATCTCCCACCTTTTCTACATAACTTAGTACCCAAGTTCCTAGCAAACCCTATCATTCTACTCGCCATCCATATGGCATCTACCCCCCCCCCACTTTAACAAGCTGGGCGGCATTTTCCGGGCTAGAAATCTTGAGGTCGGTGATGTGTTGTTTTTGGTTTTTTGAATTTGGGGAAGGGCTACGAGAGTCTGCATGGGCACTGATTTGTATTTATCTAGAGGGCAGATGGCTGGGTGGCGTCTCGTCCATTGCCGAGGATAGGGGCTTCGCGGTTCTACCTTCTAGATATACCGAAATCATGCTGGGCCTGAAACACGCGTCTACTGATAATTTTCGGACTTTTGCGAAAACAACTGCGTCCTCAGATTTTGACCTATGCTGGATAGTCCAATGAAATCAGTAGTAACAGCGCATGAAATAGGAATCTGCACCCAAATTCTATGCTGCTACAGGGTTCCCCTCTTTCAGCTATTCTCACCAAACGATATCCCAAGGCGGGCTTATGTTCCGGTCTAATGCACGCCCTCTTAGCCACATATGTAGACTCATATGTGTTCGCAAACGCCAGAAAATTACGGGTAGCGGGGAGAGGCGAAGCCACGTCTGTATGGCTAGGATAAAGTTTATGGAATTGACCAATAAACGGCCTCTTCTGATATGGGGCCCGATCTATGGTTCTGTAGTAGAACCAGGGTTCCGAATAGTCCGACCGGTCAAGTCTTGGAGGCGGGACCGGGCTGGCCAGTCCTGGTGATGGCGATGACTGGACCCGACTAACTTGGGTGGTCCGGTCCGGTTTGAACTGGTCCCAGACC
>Ga0307513_10003734_pt1 | contig 20577 bp, 29 predicted proteins | sample 15_EM_MG_FD_202174 | JGI IMG/M metagenome (GOLD analysis project Ga0307513, IMG submission 202174) | Populus trichocarpa ectomycorrhiza microbial communities from riparian zone in the Pacific Northwest, United States - 15_EM | ecosystem: Host-associated > Plants > Roots > Unclassified | place...
CCGCCCCATCCTCGTCCACCCAATCCCAAGGAGGTAGTCATAACCTCCAGGCATAGGGTTCCGTTGATTTGATTATCAGGGCGGCGCTGTTATCGAGGAAGGCTACTCCAGCTCAGACAAGTTAGACCACGGAGACCCTGATCGGGACTCTGGTCTCACCTTTTCTGAAATGGAGACAGTTCTGCAACGACAATCGGATGGCAAGATTTCATAAGAGGAGTGAACAGAAGCTGGGATGCTGATGGCCTCGGGATGGCAGGAGGTGGACTTGGGCTACTCTTTCCTCCGCCAGAGAATGACTTCAGCGTCCAGGACGACTGGTGCTCTTCGGGTTCTTTGTTAATCGAAGATCACCTATAAGCGGAATACACTCAGTCCAGCCTCGTACGAGAATCAATATTTGATAACCTGCATGGCGCGCGGAACGGTTGGCCGTAGCTGGTGTTCCCACCTGTGCGCAGGCTACGAAGGGGGACCCAACCCCAACGTTCACGATATCCTCACCGAAACGATGGGCTCTTCTGAACTGTACCACGTAAAACGATAATTCTTCCCCGGCTCGCGCCTCTGCTTGTCTTCCACGATCTCACAGTCTTGATTCTTCATGACCTCTCAAAAGTACAGGTACATACGAGACGCCGATCGGCCTCGTGATCCTCACCCGGCTACGTCTCACTCCCGTCTACCGGGCCCGCGCCTCGCTGGCCGCGCTTGCTAGGGCGGTGAGATCGAGAAAGCTTTGGGGTGTGGGGGCTGAGCGGAGGAAACGGGAAGGGCGCTGAGTCGTACGTGTTCCTCCATATTGACCCAAGCACCCGTCTCACCTCTATCTATATTTATCTGTGGTTTCAGGCGCGCCATCCCCGTTACGCGAATGGAACACGGTCCCCGCTGTGATATCGGGACCACATAAGCGGAGCATGTTTCTCCGACACGTCATTAGACACCTAGCGTATAAACCTGAAGCACACGAACTGGCGCCATGCAATTTTGATTCGATATGCAGTTCCCTTTGCCATCTTCTAGCCAAGATTGACTAGACGGTGAGGCTACTCAATTCAAATAGATTCCCTGCCCCTGTTCGGTTCACCTCCATATAAAACAGGAACCTTGTACCGTATGTAAACCAGGGATCCCCCACGATGGACGTCCAGCAAGCAACCCTAGCAATCTGCGGAGCCACAGCCGCATATGTATTGTATCAACGTTATCGCAGTCTTGCGATCAGAGACGTCCCAGGACCGAAGAATCCTTCTTGGATACACGGTATCTCTAAGTCCCCCACACGCTGCATGACAACATCTCACCGGTTCTGGAACAGGACACCGGTGGTACTGGCAACTCGGAGAGGCGAATACAGTCGAAAAGGGCCTTCTGGAGGAATATGGAAACATAGCTCGCTGGAATGGGCCACTCGGGGTACGTTTAACCCCCGGGGTCGAGCGTGGTGGGATCCTTATGCCGATGCTGTCACGCAGGAAGATTGCTTGTGGATCGCGGACCCCAAGGCTATCCACCGTATTCTCCAGAGCAGCGGTTACCTGTACGAGAGACCAAGGGGCAGGAGGGAATTGATCGTGTCACTCGTTGATAGAGGTCTCCTCTGGGCTGACGGTGGGTCATTTTTCACGCTATCTAGTAGATATAACCCTAATTCTGGAAACAGGCGACGTGCACAAACGGCAGAGACGAGCCATGGCTCCCGCATTCGGCCTCGTCGAAGCCAAGGGCTTGTTCCCCTACTTCGTGCAATGTTCCAATTCAGTCAGTCATTGTTCCATCTGTACACCTGATGTTGAAGCTGAACGCGAAACTGGCCAATAGCTTGCAGACAAATGGAACGAGGTTATCTCAAACGGGGAGCCAGGACAAGCTGTGATTATCGACGTGGATTCGTGGTTCAGCAAAGCAACGCTAGATGCGTACGTGGGAGAATCAAGAACGAGTTTTGCAATGCTTACTGATCCGAGACCAGCATCGGGGAAGGCGCTTTTGGATATGACTTCGGGGCTTTGGAAAACACTGACAACAAACTTACGAGGTCATTCAAGAGCTTGGCGTACGGTTCCCTTCCCTTCTAATCGCAAGAGCCGCTGTGACATGCCTATTGTAGCTTTGGAGCATTTGGTGTGCTCTCCAAGGAACGTTTATTCATGGTAAATGCTCTCAATTGGGTCCCGACGGGGTTCGCTACATGGATATTCGAGAGGGATCAACGTCCGGGAATGGTGATGCTTCGGAAGAACAGGGAGTATGCTCACGAACTCGCCGCGAAGCTGATCGAAGAGAAGAGGCAAGAGCTGAAGGACGGAACCTCTCGAAGGGATCTCCTTAGTTTGCTCGGTCCGTCTTGCGTCGTTCCCCATGAATCTTGGGATGTGTTGTGACGTTTAGTTCCTTAGTCAAGGCGAGTTCTACCCAACGACCGGAATGGCGACTTACCAATGAGGAGATTGTCGCCCAATTTCGGTAAGGCAACATCCGTGTCCTCCCGCCCAAATAATTCGTGCTCATCCGTTGTGTAGGACGATCATGTTTGCGGGCCATGAAACCACGGCAAAATCGGTCGGCTTTTTCAATGATATCACTTGCGGTCCATCATAACCGGTTCCGTAGTTGACATTTGGTCTCTGGGAGCTTGCCAAGAACCCCCGGATTCAAGAAAGACTCCGAGCGGAAATCATGGAAACCCTGAAGAAGATCAAGGCCAGGGGCGATAGCGATTTCGGCGTGAATGACTTCGACTCCATGCCGTACCTGCTCGCTGTGGGAAAGGTTTGTTTGGAACCCTTCTATCCGTTGACGAGCTGAACAAAGTACCGACCCCCCAATCTGCACAGGAAATCTTGAGAGTTCACCCGGTCGCAATCGAAATCATACGTGTGGCCACGAAAGATGACGTTCTGCCTCTGACGAAACCCATCGTGGGGATTTCTGGAAAGGTCCACAACCAGTTACCCATTCCCGCAGGAATGTCTGTGTACATCTCCACAGTCGGATACAACTTGTGCGTTCGTCCTCTCGATCCATATACCCTCGGGAACCGATTGGGTTGATGCCGGCCTTACCTTTTTCAGTAACAAGGATATGTGGGGACCCGACTCCTATGAATTCCGACCAGAGCGGTGGCTCAAAATGAACGGAGAACCCGAATCACGTTTTGGGGTTTACGGGAACCTGTGAGTAATATGCTGTTACATCCGTCGCCTGTGCCATATATTGAGGTCCCCGGGTATAGCTCTACCTTCTCTGGAGGTCCCAGGGGTTGCATCGGATGGAGATTCGCGTAAGCCCCATGCTTCGCTCTACGGTCAAACAAAAACGAATCAAAACTGATCGCCTGATCCTTTCCCGCCGACAGCGTCATCGAAATGCACACGTTTTTGGTCACACTCATTAGGCAATTTGAATTCTCCCTTCCAGACGACGGGCGGGAGATCAAGAAGTTGAGGCGAACGATGGTCTTCCTGGCGGTCGCTGGAGAAGAACACAAAGGGCCGCAGTTGCCCCTCAAGGTTACCCCTCTCAGGAACGAGTAATGTGGTAGTGATTTGAAGTGGCGTAACGCGGATTGTGGCTATGTACGTGAAGAGGGTGTGTAAGATATACAATGCATCGAATATTCAAGGAGTAGAGGATGTGCAGGATGTCGCTCAGATGGGCAAACGGCTGCTGGTAGCTAAGAAGCTAAACCAAGACCCCAACGTTCACCCCATGACGTTTCCGGAATCAATGGGGTGTCCCCTGGAGCATCCACAGCGTCACTAGAAGAGGAAGGGATCCGGGGTACAGCGCTGGTCACTTTGCACTTAAACGGCGATCGCGAAATTTCACCGTCCAAACACCGTCGTATGGATCCAAATTGAGCCACAAAAAACCAGATACAAAAACCATTTATTCTAAAGTACAAATTAGATAATTGCGTTTCCGACTTCCATGACGTAGGGGACGAGAGGGGGAAGAGAGAGAGAGAGAGAAGGAAAACCAAGGCTAGTTATCGAGCTGAGATGTGAGACAATAGCGAAGAGCAGGGAAAAAACGTGAAGGGGGGAGATGGGGAGGGGCTGGGGAAGGGGATGAAGAGGTCAGATAGGGCGAAGAGGATCAAGAATCAAGCGCGCACGACAGCAAGAAATAAAAGAAAGAGAATAGTCATAACCACGAAGCATCAGAAAACACGCGCGAAAGAGCAAACGGTCGAAGAAACATAGCAAAGTCCACGCTCCGTCACTATTCCCACCCCGCCCACGATCCATGCAGACATCCCAGGTTCGTGCGTTTTATCGTTCCGTCCCCTTCCCAAAGAGAGGTGATGTTGGGTATCACACCGTTTCCTCTCGTATATGCAATCGGCCCTCCTCACAATTCCTCATCGTGATCCTGGATTTGTGATGGCTTCAGCATTCCAGGAATCTTCATCGCGGCCTCTCGTTCTTCCTGAGCCTTCATCTGGGCTTCCGTCTCCTTCTCTTCGAGGTACAGTTCCGTATTATCACCCGCAAACTCCTTGAGCTGAACCAAGAAGTCACGAAGGGACAGCTTGAACTTGTTGATATCCGAGTGATACTCGGCCAAGTTCCTCACGAACGTCGTGACTTGGATTCTGTGTAAAGAAATGGTTAAAAATCTATTGAAAGGTGAAACGAACGATTGAGCGTACGGCTGCAGGTGTGGGAAAGCGTTCTTGAGTAAAGTAGCAGTGTACTCCTGTAGGAACAGCGAGTTGGACATGTTCGGGTCTGGTACCGTCGAGGGATCGAACAACGGAACCCCAATGGCCCCGGTTTGTACAAGTTGAAACAGCCTTGCAAGGACCATACTCTGGAGCTTGAATCCACTCTTGTGATCCGTGTCTGTCAACACGAAGAATACGTCTTGCATGATGCCCAGGTAGTATTGCTGGAAGAATTGGTTTGACACCTGAGGATCCGCGGTGGAGAAATTATTGACGACTTCCAAGGACACTGGGGGACGAGAGGGAGTGGGATCAGGGAACCTCGGAAGATTGGGAGAGCGTATAACATACGGTTCAAAGCGATCTCCGCAATATCCCTCATTGTGTGCTTCATTCCCCAAACAATACTGTCAATAAACAACTTGAACTGGGTCGGCGGGAGAGTCAAAAGTGCTATTCGTGATATATCAGCGTCACGATAAAGAGAACACCGGAGTAGGGGGAGCAAACCTGGGAAACATGTCTTGTTAATCGCAGTAAGTAACTTGTAGAACCCTGTTCTGTGCTCAGGATACTCCATGAAGTCTTGGTTGATCATATTCAGCGTCGGCTCGAATACTGCCTCCAGGATCGCAGGGACTTGGGGGGACAGCAGCCCCTACGTAAGAATAAGAGTCAGCATTCCCGGAAAGACTGATGCGGAAGGCTAGAGAAGCGGATGACACACCCCAAGCTTGATCGTGATTGTCGACATGACGTTTAACACCTCGGCGTCCCTAGCGGTAGGCACGTTCCTGTTATAGTCTCCTAAGATAGCATCCAAAAGCGGGGGGATCAGGTTATTGTTGATCGTTTCTAGATCATCGCTCTGCTTGATAAACGTCTCCATCAACTTCAAGATCTCCTTCTTGATCGTCCTCAAGTGCCTGATCTTCGGTGTCTTGGTCGCGATCGGGCCATCGCGCGCAACGGTTTCCGAGACGACGCCAGAAACAACCTTGTATAACCCAAGCATGTCGAGGAATATCCGTCCGATCTGTGGAAGGAAGAACGGCCCAATGGACACACAGGCTGAGACATTTGTCTTCAAGACATTGGCCAAGATCTTGACGTTGTCCACGTTATCGAGTACTTGCATGTTTCGACTGGCTTGCGCCATCAGAGAATCCCACTAGAAGGTCTGTGCTCAGAGGCCAGGTATGAACCTCACAAGTGTCGGGAGAACTTACCGCATTGTTCGGGAGTTCCATCAGCTTTGTGATCAACTTCTCCTGGGCGGACTTGTTCGGCTGAGCGGCAATCATATATCCGATAGCCTCGTAGAACGTATGAACTTGTTGGGGCGAAAGGTCCACGGTGATCCGGTGTAATGATCGAAGGATCTCCTCTACGAAAGGCTCGGTTTCCTGTGACTGTAAGATTACGAAGTGCCTTCGACACTTCTTCGCAATCTTAATGAATGTGTCGCACGCCATGTCCTGTACACCTGCTCGCAAGCAGCTGTCAGCGTAGTTCAGGGTAGAGGAATCAAGGCGCACCCTCGTGAGTCTCGTGCATGAACTCGAATAACTTGTTCGCCACAGTCTTCAAGAACTTCCAATGGGCTTTAAGGAACCTTGGGTATTGCCCCACAATGTACATGATGTTGGAGGCGACGACGGCCTTGTTGTCCTTGCCCCTCTTCATCTCTGTCAAGCCCAGGAGATCCTTGATAACAGTGACGAGGAACCGCTTCTCGACGTCCTCATCTGCGGAAACGTTCAGACAGACTGGTTTAGGGCAAGTCCGAGCATGAACAACTTACTCATGACACCAGAGATGGATCCAATAGCCCAACACAAGGTATTCAGGTTGTTCCAGGACCACTCTGAACCATCCATCTGTTTCGCGAGCTTCTCCGTGAGAATGACCTCGGTATCGAAGACGTCCAGGTGGGTCAAGAACACCAAAAGCTCCCTCATGGACTTGTAAAGCACGATAGTGTCGATCTCCTTCATGAACTCGCGCACAATTTCACCCTCCTCGTTCTCCACGACCAACACCTACGTGGGGGAATCAATACGGACCAAGCACAAACTCCCCGGCGCACGTACCTCCTCAGGCTTAACCATCTTCTCGATTGTAACCAACCGAAGGTTGCTCAAAATGTCCTTGTAAATATCCTTTCGTAAAGGAATACCGCTCAAAGCGTTCTGCGTCCCCGGGACACCGAGGTTGAGACCCATGAGAATACCATTTTCGCCAATCGGCAGACTCTGGATCTCCGAATATAGCCCCGAGACTAGCTTAATCCAGTACTCCAAGCAAATTTTGAAGATCTCCCGCTCGTCGACCTGACTGACCTTGACCATATATAGGTGCGCATTCAGCAGGACGTCCCGCTGCGACTCGACCTCAACAGCTGCGAGATGCTTGGAGAGAAAATTGGAGAGGAAGAGGGCCATGTTGAGTACGAGTTCCTGACCGGAGTCACCGGCATTAGCATAGGCATCGGCGATGTTTGTGGATGGAGGGATCATTCGGTTGATGGCGGTCATGACCATGGTGAACAGGATGACGAACTTGGCGTCGTATTCAGGACCAACTTCCAGGGAGGCGATCTCCGCTAAGCATTTGAGGGTGATATTCCGAAACTCCGGAGCTTCCAGGAACTTGAGACAGATAACTTGAGTATACAATATGGCAAAACACGACGGATGGGAAACTCACCCGCGTTATCAGAAGGTCGATGATACTTGTTTCAAAGATGTACCCCAAGGGGATCCAGTTCAAGAACCGAAGTAGTGTTTCCAGAGTAGCCTTGATCAACGAGGTTTTCTGGGCCTCTTCCAGGATCTCGCAACACAGTTTAAAGATCTCGCTGAACTCGTCGCCTAGCTGATTCTTCAGGTTCTTGATCTTTGCTTGAGTCATTTGCTCTGCTGAGTAGTCGAAAATTTCTTCCGATAAGAGCCGCAGGATGACCATGTTATTTTCGCAGAGCGATAGGCTCGTCTTGGATGATTCCACAAGTTCAGGTACGAAGTTTGGCCAATTGTGCGGCCATTCCTGTTTGAGGATCTGCCAAGTCCATGTTCAGTCATAAGAATCGCGTTGAAAGTGAACAGCGAAAAATCTGCGGCCGCATACCTGTACTAGGGCCAGATTGAGCTTGTTCAGGTATGCCCTCTCGCGTCGTAGGTTGACCTCCTCGGAGGCGATCCTGACAGTGACGCCGACGATGAAGTTCCTGATACCTAACCCCCCACGATATCAGAGTCACTTCCTCACTCCACCAATAATAAGCGCCGCCAAAAAGTGCACGCGCCAAAAAAGCAAATATCAGGTGAACGGGGGACATACCGTGTCGCTGGGCCTCTGGTAAGGTCTTCCATTTTGTGGTGATGAGTCTTTCTAGTATCTGCAATCCAATGTACTGCAAAAATGAGGCGTGAGTGGACCGGATCTCGAGGAGGCGACCGATCAAGGGCGGCGAACGAGAGAGAGGGGGTGAGGGTGGACAGCGCGGGGGCGTACCTTGGACTGGGGGTTGGATGATTGTTCAAGGATAAAGGGTACACGCGTCCATGACTCCTGATGCTCCTGGAACTGGGTCAGCACCTGCTGCGCGAGTTGTCGCTGAAATCGTGATTGCTCATGTCAGTCAATCCGCGAAAAAAAGGGCGTCGCCACGACCACGCACCTGTTGGCCAGATCCGGAATAAAAGGCGGTGACGACCTGATCGAGCAGCGCGACGTTGAACTCGGGCTGGGAGAAATCGAGGATTGCCTGTATGTTTTTGGGAGATTAGATTGAGTGTCGGGTGTCATTGGAAAGGTGGGAGAAAGACGAACCTCCATTGGGAAAAAGCGCGATCGTGAGGAATTGTGGAAAACAGATGCCCAAGTTATCAGCGAAAATCCGGGGTGATTGAGAGCCTGGCGGGGGGTGGTGGATGGAAGAGAGGAGGGAGGCTGATGTTCGGCGTCTCATCCGCGCAGACGCCCAGAGGGTCACCTAGTCCCACCTCCTTCCTATTCGGGGCATCCGATCGTCCACAGACTTGTTTTTCGATTAGATGTCCGGCTTAATCTCCTCTCTGGCCTGGTAAGTCTCGCTTTTGCTATATCCTTTCACTCTATAAATGGCCCTTTTTCTACCAGGGTAAAGAGGGGAGCGGCTCAACAAAGCCCCCAGAAATACGTTCTTGACGATCAGGAACTTCAGAGGGTTTCTGCACTCGCCCGAATCGAGCTCGAGGATGCCAAGACTGAACTCCAACGCGCACAAAAGGCCGCAAATGCTATAGAAAACCGCGTCGTTTCCGGGGTCGACGAGGATGCGGATGACGACGGGGACGACGGTGCCTGGGTTGAGTGAGCATTGTTCCTTCAATTAAACCCCCTCACGGAAACGCTGACACAGGGCCGTTCAAGTGAAGATGAGGAACCCCAAGACGGCGACGGAGATGTACCTATGGACGAAAACCTGCCAGAGGGTCAAACGAAACCCGTGAAGAAAAAGCCTGGGGACTTGTCCGAATATAATCTCGACAACTACGACGACGATGATGAGGATAATGAGGCAGAACTTGGCCCGTTCACGAACATCAAGGGCCTGACCTACTACCGCAATAACGAAGAAGACCCATACATCACCCTCAAAGATGTAAGTTCAATCGTTGTACCTCAGGATCCCCCAACTCTTACCCATTTTGTCGCTATCAGGACAATGAGGACGAGGACGAACGAGAAGAGCTCGAGGTTCTGCCCACAGACAACCTCGTAGTAGTCGCCAAAACACAAGACGAAATCTCCCAACTTGAGGTTTACGTCTATGACGAATCCCAGGAGAACCTTTACGTCCACCACGACCTAATGCTACCGAACTTCCCTCTGTGCCTGGAATGGCTCGACTTCCCGCCCGCAGGGTCCCCTTCTACCTCCTCGGCTTCGCCGAAGAAGGAGTTTGGGAATTACATCGCAGTCGGAACAATGGACCCCGAAATTGAAATATGGTCTCTGGACATGCTGGAGGGAATGTACCCAGATATGGTCTTGGGTCGGCCAGACAAAACAACAGCGCACGTCCCCGTCCCCCTCGGCACGGGCAAGAAAAAGAAGAAGAAGGCCAAACACCGTGCCTGCTCTGCGAACTACCATGTCGACGCCGTTCTCAGTCTCTCATGGAATAAAACCCACCGGAACCTCCTTGCTTCTGCCAGCGCTGACCGGACGATAAAATTGTGGGACCTGAGTAGGACAGCGGGCGCGACAACCGGAGATGGCGAGGAAGCCGGAGGGGCAATAAGGAGTTTCGATGGGGTGCATAAGGACAAGATTCAATCCGTCCAATGGAACGACAAAGAACCCACCGTCCTTCTGAGCGGGAGCTATGATCGCACAGTCAGGACCTTTGATTCACGGGCACCCGAATCGTGTCTTGGTGCTGTCGTGGGAAGCGACGTCGAGGCTTTGCGTTGGGACCCGTGGGATCCATACGGCTTTTACGTCTCCCTGGAAAACGGGCTTATATTGAATTTCGACGCGCGGACTCTTCCATCTGACCTGAACAGCCCTTCCCCCTCTCGGTTCACACTTTCGGCACATGATGGTGCCGCGTCTGCGTTAGACATCAACCCCCACGTGAGGGGAGTCATTGTGACGGGAGGGACAGATAAGAGTGTGAAGATTTGGAACATCACAGAAGATGGAGGTGGTAAGAAGGGGGTTACCCTGGTTACAAGCAGAGATCTTGGAGTGGTAAGAAGTTTTCATTGCCTCGTCCATCAATTTCGCCATACAAACGCGTTCCGTTAATTCCAGGGTAAAGTGTTTTCGACCACCTGGTCCCCAGACGACACCCTTACCCTCGCGGCCGGAGGTAGCACGGGCAAACTTCAAGTCTGGGACGTCGGCGCCAACCAGAATGTCAGGAAGGCATTAAGTACAAAACTGGCTAAAGCGGGCGGGTCATTGAAGGAGAAGGGGGGCGGAGGGATCATCGGTGTTACTGACGACGATGAAGGTGATACCGATGACGACAAGTGAATTAACTGTCATAGCGTGTCGTTATGAATCATGCCTCGTTGTCTTATGGTTTAGAAATGGTGTTATTATAAGGAACGAAGAGGCTGGTGTGTTCAAATGTCCGTAATTCCAAAATTAAAAAAATCTTCGTGGCTTGCAAGAATGTCCGTATGTGGATAGCGGGCCGGGGTCCTTCGACTATAACCCCGAGTTTACTTGTAGATGTAGCACAACCTCTCGTTTCGGGTGTGCATCAGCTCATAGATGGTCCACTCATTCATAATACCATCCGTCGGGACCGGGGTCGAGAACTACGAGAGCTTGAGTTAACTGGACAAATGATTGTTGATAGGTTACGCACGTTCAAGAAGGGAGGAGCCCCAGTGGGGAACGTCTCGTCCTGAATGAAACCGCGAACCAGGGAAGTGGCGCCTCCACCAAACGACCAGAAATTGACAGGGTTAGTGTTTTGCCAGTCATACCAGAGCTTGTCAACCATCTGGAGGGGAAGATGTGTCAGAAGGTTGAGTTACTCGGGTCTATCCCCCTTACCGAGTGGTGCATCATAAACAGGGGGTCTACAAATAGGTCAGAATTGTGGAGATCAGGGATGGACACCTGTCACGGACGTACCGTTAGGTGACCACTTGGGGCCGGGTATACAATCAACGGCGCCTGCAGGGCAATCCCCCACGAGGTCTCTGCGCGGGCTTCGTGAGCGGGCAGAATCACAACGCGGTGAGAAGGTTGACATACCCTCCCACAATGCGGTGAACGGCACCATGTGAGCTCGCTTCAAACCTCGTCTGGAAACCAATAAAATTCCCCACATAACTATTTACCATCTCCCTTTGGCTCTCAGGCGAGAACAAGGGTGCCAAGGGGCGGCCGTCGCCAACGGTAGGAGTGTACTGGCGGCGGAGCCTGTGGGGCGATGGATACGAGACAGTGAAGTTGACGAATGCACCGGTGGTAATCTGGTAATCATTATTGGGGTCTCCCCAACCCCCAATACCACTGATGGGATCGGGATTCCACCAAGTGCTGTTCTGGAAATTTGCCGAGTCTGTCATGAGATGTTAGTCCGGCGACATGGAAAACGTCGCATCAAAATCCTACCGAGTGTCCAGTCCCAGTATGGTTGAGTGCCCTTGTAGCCGCACTTCTCCTGAAGGGCGGTTTCAAAGTCCTTGACGTAGGCACGATGCCAGGGCAAGAAATGGCCCGTGAAGTGGATCTATATTTGTGTTAGATTGCTGCCGGCATGTCGAACGTAACAGGGACCCACAGCGCGATTGAGATCCATATGCACATAAGACCAGTCTGTCTCGGCATGAATTAAGTTGCATCTGCGACAACCGGGAATGTTAACGAACCATCGAAGTATGAACCACTTGTGTTGACAGGCGGAATCGCGGCGTAGGTGGTGTTGTAGGTCGGAACCAAGGAGGGGTCGTGAGGTAATGAGTTAAGACACTAGGCACGGAACGGAAGCGTCAGTCATGCGGGAGGGGTGCAAAGCTGGTGTTTGACCTTGACGGCATTGATCCACTCTGCTTGCTGACGGGGGCTCATGCTCCTCCATTCGCGCCGCACGGCGGGCTTGGCGCAGAGGTTATTTGCGGTTACGGACTGTCCTAGTATGGTGGCGGCGGCGAGGACAAGACCCGCAAGCCAGGAGAGAGACATAGCTAAGGACGGACTGTGTGGGGGTAGGCTGTTGGCGGGCGGAAAGGATAGAGGAGGAGGGGCACAAGGAGGGGATTGAACCAGGTCGCCCAGTATTTATATCGAACATCTGGTTCATCTGTCGCGGGAAAGAAGCAAGCTTAGCTGTCGTCCAACCCGCGTCTGATACCGGCGCACGGCTGTCTGAAATTAGTCGCCTCATGTTCTGTCGGGAATTCCAGGCTGTTCCTGGCTAGGTCAGGGTTGCTTCCGGAGCGAAGAGGGGTCGCTTGGAGGCGGAAGTGATCTTCGGCCATGGATCGGATGTTGCCGGTCGAAACGTCACCTCTCCTCCCGACACGTCTGCTGTGGCATGGCCTTCCCCATCCCGCCCCACCTGCCGAAGAAACAGCCCACAGACGTTTCTTCTGCCATCCTATCCAGGATTTCGGATGCTGACTCGAAGTCTCTCAACGCTGCTCTGGCAGAGGCCTGGATTACCGACCTCGACGAATCGATCCGAGCGGCAAAGGTAAGCTTCTGGTCAAACCTGTGTACCTCTGATCACTCAACTCGTTCCCAGCAATTCATCCACGAGAGAATCCAAAGAGACCTCCCCTCTTTCAACTCCCAACTTGCGGCAGCCGGGTCAATTCGCTCTCGCTTTTGCGCCCTTAAACACAACACTGATAAATTGTCGGACACAATTGCCAATCCCGAGGTGCGTCCGCACAACTTGGTCCGAGAGCGTTGGTGTTTACAGTAGTCCCGTATTCAGTCTGGTCTTACACCGAACCTCGTCCGAACATTAACCAAACATTCACAACTAGCCCAATGCGCCCTCGATGCCGAAACCAAGCACCGGAACTTGCAATACACTTCACAGCTGAACTCAGCGTTCCGCTCATTCTCCAATTTGGTATACAGTGGTGATCTACCCGAGGCAGTTCACTCGTCGCACCAACTGTCCGCCCTATTGGAACGAGCGCCGATACCGCTGGGGAATAGTGCGCTCGCCGGCGCATTCAAGGTGACAGGACTCCCTTCGCTCTTGTGATCAATCTATTCAGTCCAACGATAGCGGAAACACCGAAACCTCCGCGACCGCGCCGAAGAGTTGCTCGTTGATGCCTATGCACGTTCAATTGTCCTCACACCAACCGTATGCGGGATATGGCCACATGTCCAAGGTATGTCACGCGCCGACCGTGCCAGTTTTGTGCTCATCAGCGCATCTAGTCCAGAAGTCATCCAAATTGATCTCCCTCTCCGAGATCCTCTCTTCCTTGTCCCCAGCATCACTGTCTGAGTGCCTTGCGGTGCTTCGACGCGACATTAACACCCACTTCATTGGGTTTGTGCTCACCCAGCCCCTCTCGATCACCCAAGTACAAAATACCGACACTTGTTGTACATTGATCGAGCACAGGCTGGAACTATTTCCGGCACCCCCTAATTCGGCCGCTCTCGCGTCCAGGCTCGATAATCTCTCAGAGATTTTGGTGTTCCTGGACACCCACCTCTTTGGCGCCGTACCCTCCCCACAACGAGCGGCTTTCCTCAAATCCTTTTCCAAGCCCCTTACCTCAGGAATACTCAACCACCTCCTGGTCCCCGCACTTCCAACCTCCCTGTCTGGGTTGCCAAAATATCTCGAGTTGCTCGAACGAGCGGTAAAATTCGAGGACGAGGTCCTGACTCGAATCCTCTTCGGTCCCGCCTCCGGTATCTCCACCGGCACTGAGTTCCATCACGAGAGTGAGATTAAGAGCTGGGTCGAGGGTATTGTGTCACACTATCAAAAGAAGAGGAGAATGGACATCCTTGATCAAGCAAGGGGGATGTTTACAGCCGTTTCATCTGACTGGCATGAAACCTTCCAAGTAGAGTGGACCACCGCCCCGGCGGCCACAGGCGTCAACGGTCCCACGCTCCCCGAGTTGGATCCCGCTTTCGGACCTCCCCCTGCATCAATCGCCAATGGGGCAAACGGTGCGAGTAAGGAAGTGGAAATCGAGCAGATCGATGACGATGGATGGGGTTTCAATGGCGATGACGATCGTACTGGCGAAGACACGCTGCCTGATGAGGAAGTAAAGGGGTCTCGGGGCGAGAATGGATCCCCTCCGTTCACAGATCAGGATGCGCACACCGCCGAGGAGGTGGATGACGATGCGTGGGGATGGAACGACGAAGAAGATCCAGAACCTACTCCTATGCTCAAGCTCGAGGTACCCAAGGGGAATGGGAACGGAAACGCCGGGCGTGGTGCTAGCGGCGATGATCCCCTCTGGGATGCGTGGGATGATGCTCCCCCCTCCCCTCCAACAAAGAAGGTCGTACCAAGGCCGGCCACGAACCTCGAGAAGTTCTCGAACAAGGGCAAGCAAGGCGCTAAGCCACCGAAGATCGTCACTCAACCCCCTGAGCCCGGGCTCCACCCCGTTCCTGTTAATACATCCACCCACGTAAATCCCGATCACTTCCCTGGACCAGACGCTCCAACGTCCCTATCCAGATCATGGTCCTCGACGGTCAGCACCCCGAGCCAGCAGTTCCAGTCCATCCCGCCCACGCCCGCGTCGGTCACCGTGCAGCCGAAATCCCCAAAGGAGTTCTACTCGGTCTCAAGTGGCATGCAGGACATTCTCGAGTTGGTGGAGAGTGTCATGCTTGAGTCTTGCGAATTTTCACGATCGACTTTGCTTGCTGCCTATCTCCCCGCTCCGAATTCCGCCTCGTCCAATTCATCGACATCCGGAGATAAGCCTGGGTCGGTCATTCTGAACACCGTCCCCTCAATATTGGATCTATTTCGGGCCCTCTATCCGATGACACTCCGACTCGACCTTGAAGGCGGGAATGACTTTCATAAGGGCGCTAGAAAGGGTGTCACCACGGAGGGGATTATGAAAAAGGCGCTTCAATTCTCCAACGATTGTTTGTACCTTGAAGAACGGATCCGGGAACTCGTTCCTGTTTCGTCACCCAAACCAATTAATACGCCCACAATAATCCCCTCAGATGTCTGGACCATCGACCCCGGCCTGGGCGCCAAGGTGAAAGACGCTGGGAAGCGAGTGAAGGTCTACGGTGATAGCTGGTACACTAAAACCATCGTACGTCCCCTATTTCCCCTTTATGTCTCTTACGGTCTCTGAGATTTTGGTGATGGTTAATAGGACAGACATGTGAACGAGATTGATGGAATTTTGGATGCCACAGCGGGTTTCGTGGACACGAATAACCAAGACAGGTTTGATACTTGCGAAGAAGCGGTGAATGCTGTTGTCAAGAAGGTGAAGAGAGTGTGCCAGGTCTGGAAGGTCGGTGATTAATCCCTCAGTCTCAATTTCATTCTCAACCGTGCCGCCGATCACAGGGTCTACTTCCGCCCAATCGCCACTTGACCGCAATTGGCAGAATCGTCGACGCTGTTCTCTCGAGGATGCTTCAGGACATCACTGGACTACCGGATATCACTGCAGATGAATCCCATCAACTCTCCGAGCTCTGTCGAATGCTGAACTCTTTGGAGGGTCTGTTCGTCGAAGGTCCCGAACAGGTACGCTAGAGTCCCCCCTACCGATATAACGGGTGCTGATGTACGAGAAAACAGACCTCAGCGGTGGTGACCTACGTTCCCTCGTGGCTCAAGTTCTCGTATCTTTCCGAAGTTCTTGAAGCCTCCATGGTGGATATCACCTACCTGTTCGAGGAAGGAGCCCTTGTGGATTTCGAAATTGACGAACTGATCAAGCTCGTTACGGCCCTGTTCTCAGATACGCCGCTTAGAGCGGAGACAATACAAAAGCTGCAAGGTGTTGGAGGCAGTCGGTAGTACTTCTCGTTGACATTCCCGTGGTCTTCTTGCCCTCATTATTCATCTGGACCGTTGTTTATCACACTCGCGTACCTTGTTATGGTATCATTATTTGCGTCTTCTGACTTCATCTAAGCTGTAGGATCAAGCAACTATTTATATCTGGCCTGATAGTGGACGCGAACATCGCACGTCGTCACAAGTCCCTTAGTTTGGTGAGTGCGTGGAGAAGGCGTGCAATGATTGCAGGTGATCACAATCACTCCGATTCGCCCGGTATATACGTACTTACTCATGGACTGATCCTATTCGGATGACCTGTTCTATCAGAGCTGTGGTGCAGCGTGGGTATCAGTGGGTCACAGCACTTGTTGCCTACCACCCATTCATTCCTCGCAGGTCGCTTGTTCTAGAAGATTTTCCACGTTCATAATACAAGTCGGTTTGCATTCCAATGATCTATATCAGGGCCCGGCGGCCCTGGTGTTGAACCAAGTCCGCTCAAAGTGTTCTAGCGAGTCTAACACATTGTCGTTCCCACACTTGCCTAGTGTCAAACGTCCAATCTATTCCTGTCGGGCGCCATGATAGTCTTGGCATCAGCTTCTGTGGGGATTGCAGGGCGCCACAAAATGAAAAGCCAAATGTCTAGCAACTGAAACGATGCGACGCCCGAAGCCACTGCGCACGTACGTTTGGGGCTTTCTCTCGACGGGGTCCTTTGGAACTCGGAACACACGGGCTACCTCCCCCCCACTAACGACGTCTTCAAGAACGGTTTCGGCGAGCGATACTCCGTGCTTCATCGCTAAACCACGGACGACCGGATCTTCGCGTTCAGCGCCTATGCCGTCATACGTGACGATGAAGATATGAGGATACCATTTTCATTACAGGAGACAAGCCCGGTCGCGAGTTGGCATCGGTCTCTGCAGGAGTAGTCCGGAGATACTGTAAGGGTCCGTTCATGGCCACATTTGCAGCATTCATTCACGATTGTGAACGCGCGCGGGTGTGAGTGAACCCCCCTTAGGCAAAGTGCCCCACGTCGTGGCCCTTTGAGGAGGAACTTAAACTCGTGTTGAATGTGCTTGTGATTTGTACACCACAGGTATAGAGACAACAGGAGGGGACCGGGACTGTACGATACGTCAAGACCGTAACCAATCCATCCCACTGTGAAATTGATGAAGTTAAGCTTATACGGGAGGAAACGATCGAATGCTCGGCACATACATGTTTGGATCCGAAACCTTCAACATACCATGCTCCGCAAGGTAAGGAAGCTTTTCTCCCAGTTCCTCTCTGCTCACGTACTCTGCAGCTGAAGCAGGATGAGGCGATCCGAAATAAAACTCCACCATTTCCAGTGAGTCGTACACCCGTCCAGATCCACAAATCGCGTCGACGGCACTCCAGAAATGTGGAGTTTGCGATATTGGGTCTATGGTTGCAATCGTGAGGCGTTCAAGGTTGTGTAAAGTCCGAAAAGTCCTGAGGAGCAACGAAAGCGACCAGGGGGCACCGACACCATCAGACGCGATGGTGAGTGATCGCACACGAGGGATCACTCGCTTCATCCTTCGAAACACTATTGGTTATGTCTCGCTCAGTCTTTGATCAAATAGGTCACAAATTTGAAATGAGTTACCGAATGAGTAAGATTCCTTGTAAGGACAGGACAACCTCAAATTCTCCAAGTGGCAGTCCTGTACTGCGTTGAACATTTTCGCGGCCATGTAATTTTCGATGACGGAGTACGTGAGTGATTTCAAGCCGGTGGTATCCAACCAATCCTCCCCGACGATACCCGATAGATCGTACATGGAAAGCGTCCTGCGCGTGGTGATCTCTAATTCATCTAATGAAACCGTATGAGTAGGCAGGGACGGAAACATTGGGGCGAGTTGGGTGCTTTGCCAAGAACACCTGCGGAGGCGGAGGGACTTGCACAACGGGAATGAGCGAATCAGAGATTCGATGTCTTCGCGCCGTATAAAAAGGCAGTCAGATAGCTTGAGTTTCGACACCGTCCGTGAAAGGACCCCCACGGCTTCAATGACGTCGAGTACGTTGGATTGGGAAACCAACGTGAACTTCATCTCCTTGAGAGAAAGGCACCTGATTGAAGCCTTCTTCGCGAAAACCCCCAGAACAGCGACAATTTTATCAGCATAACGCCACGAAGCCACTCCGGCGACCCCAAGGGACAGGGTGTGGGTGTGACGGAGGACTTGAAGATCGGTGTCCTCAGACGCGAGAACGAATCCATCAACTTTGTCTGGCGTATTAAGGTCGATGCTCCGGTAAAGGTGTCTCTTGCAGAAGTGGTAAAATAGGCTGGAGACTGTGGAGCAGGCCCGCAGTGCTGGTGTGTCGTCGTGTAGTTCGTCCACAATTAGGCCAATAATCTCGTTCGGAAGGGGCGAAATTGTGGGCGCCCTGGCATTTCGTTCAGACAGGGTCACCGGTCTGGAGAAAATCATACCGATGATTTCCGTTGTCCTTCATCGAAGACCCCCACCGAACTCGTCGTTGCAGAAGTACATGGACAAGCTTTGGTTGCCGGCGACGGTGACCTCATGTGGTTACCGCATTTTTCCCACGGTTGCCACGCATCTCAATCAGGCGCGGCTGGCCAACCAAATCCCTCCAACTTCTTCCTGAAATCAGGGCGCCACCAAAAGCCTACCGCTTTATCATTCCCCGCGCTTGGAACATACCTACCGCATTGCCTGCATTGGCTCTTTTCATCCGTCTGGGTAGGCGAGAGGGTGTAGCGTCTCCTGGTACAAACACGGGCAAAGGAGTTGGGAAGAGGTTAAATTGCAACAGTAAAAATTATAGGGCCCGATCTCTGCCGCCTACATCCTAGATCGCTGGCGGTCCACCAATCCCCCCATATGGCGAAGGATGAGAGTGGGGCGAACGAGAAATAGGCGGAGGGGAACCCATAACCGATCCATTTACACTACCCGGTCCACCCGGTCCCCCCGGCCCACCCATTGTAAGTGCGCAATTGCAAATCACCTGTGCCCTCCTGACAACCGTCTGCACGACGTTGTCCATATCCGGCTTATCGCCCGGAGTAGCGGGTCCCCTACTAACTTTCACCAGCCCAGGGAAGATCGTAGCGCCGACCCTATCGGGCTCTCCCCTCTCACTCGTCAGGCACCGTTTCACAAGCTCGATCTGTCTGGGGTAGAGGGTACTCGAGAGATCGGGCACGAAAGCACGGTAGAAAGCGTCCACTGTACCGCCTGCGGAGGATGCAGACCCGTGGAGCATTCGAGAGAAGTCATATGCGGCTTCGAGAACACGGGTGACGGCGTTTGGAGACTGTTGGGACGCCGTGTCTGCCGCGGGGTACAACTGGAGAACTTTGGTGAGGGCCGGTATGTGTTCGTCGAGGATCAGTTGAGACATCTCGGCTGTGAACACTTCGACGGCCGCCGAGAAGGTCTGACGTCGCCATACGGAAGCCACTGTCGGATCGCCTGAGGGGGCTCAACATTAACCCGAGTTCGACTGCAAGCATAGGACTGCTTACGAGTGAAAATGTGTTCGTGTATCCTCGTTAATTGGACGTTCGCCTCTTGTGAGTTCGTCACAATCAAACAGTTTACGATCCCCTCTGATATAGCCTGCGAGATTGCGTGCCGCAGGAGGTTCTGGACCTGCATCGCTGTAGCATCCCCTCTCGTTACCTCCTCCTCTTCTGGAGGGTAGCCTTCGTAGATATCTGAGACCGCAGCTTGACGGATTTCGCTGAGCTGAGGACGGTGCATCCGGACGACTTCGACCGCCCATCCATTGATCAGACGTTCCAACCTGGACGCAGAATTCTGCGCGAAAACTCGATAAGCGACAGAATATGCCGTTGAAAGAACATCCGCCCACCTTGATTGAGAAATCATCGACAGAGCTCTGACCTTGCTTCGTTTTGATTCCCTGGTTTCCTCCCTCCAAGGTAGCAATCCGGGCGCGGAGTAGGGCGATCTGTTTTTCCTGCTCTTGTAGCTGAATCCGTTGTTCTTCGACCTTTTCGTGGGCAATACGCTACAACACCATCGATTGTGCGTTAGCAACCATGTACACATCACGAGCGTCTTGACCGCTGGCCAAGACTCACAAAGTTAGCCAGAGCATATCTGTACTGCTCGCCGGAAATCATATCAGGCTGGTTGTACGCCATGTTGTCGCGAATATCCCAGGTTACGTGTCAGGTGGTGAGTAGGATGTGGAGAGAACGCGGAAGGACCAGAGGATGTCGATGACATGGTTATAAACAAGGCGGGAAGCGCTGATCGCCTGTCACAAACACAGCCGCGCTCCGGTACTCAAGCAGTGGCTAATAGCTACATGCAGTCCAAACACCCCACACACCCTGTGTCAAAGGTAA
>Ga0307513_10003735_pt1 | contig 20576 bp, 25 predicted proteins | sample 15_EM_MG_FD_202174 | JGI IMG/M metagenome (GOLD analysis project Ga0307513, IMG submission 202174) | Populus trichocarpa ectomycorrhiza microbial communities from riparian zone in the Pacific Northwest, United States - 15_EM | ecosystem: Host-associated > Plants > Roots > Unclassified | place...
CGCCCCAGACGGTTGTTGCGCGGGTTATTCGAGAATTGGAGGATGATTTCACCCATTATAAGAGGTATGTTTCTTCTGTCCTATTCGTTCGTCCGGTTGTTATTTAGCGTGTTACTTATTTATTCTCCTCTCTTCTCTTTCCTTGCAGTGTGTATGTGGAACTGGCGGATCAGTATGGAGTCATGGATGCCGTCTCTGACGTTCCTAGACGTAACTTGCTCGCGCGGCACCTTCGTGAGGTGGTTGACATCTTGGAGTTGAAGGTAAGCCCTACCCAATGTTCTCCTGTTGGCGCCGCCGACACGTTTCCTGATGTTTTCTTTATTGCTGTTAGGGCGACCAAATCGCATCCCTCTACGACCTCCTCCAGTTTAAAGATAGGCCCAACTCTGAATCGATTATTCCGGATAAAGCGCACAACCCCATTGCTGCAGTGACAAACCTGGCGGGTGGACATGCGCCGGGGCGCCGTCGGTATTCTTGAAGGATTATCCATCCCTCTCCATTCACGTCTTCCTTTTGAACACTGAACTTCTGCGTCGATATCTCAGTCCCCTCTTTCCCTTTCTTTGTAGTTCTTTGTTCTTTTTCAATGTTTTCTACTTATTTCTTGGCAATCAGGATTGAATTCACTGGTACCTTAGCTGAACATTTGCACGTTTTCTTGATTCCCAAGCAATGTCTGGTCAAATGTAGTGTAGATATAGTATACAATAAGCATGGCAAGTTTCCACTTGTTTTGAGGGCAATTGTTGTGCATGGCAATATATGAGTTTTTTCTTTGATTTTAAATTCCAAATTCCCAAGCAGATTAAAACTGGTTTGTATATTTACAATTACCTAGATTATGTACAAGTCCAAATATATGACAGCTACATGCAAAAACCTAGACAGGTTGATGAATTTCTGAACTGCACCTGTGTTTGGTTGTAAACAACCATTTTGGGCAAGGCACCCTGAATTTACCCTTTTCTAGTAGGTTGCATCAGGCTACACACTCATTGCAATGTTTGCAATCTGTAAATAAGGCCATTATCCTTTCCACTACATTGCCACAATGCGTATGGCCAGAAACTACCACTATATATCTGAAGAGCAAAAACGACTGGTCTTGACAATGTCCCTGCAAGTAATGACAGCAAAGGCTATCAAGGATGCAACAGGAATATGCGAAAGAAGCACATATCAAGTCTGAAGCACCTGGAACTCCTCTGGGAAAGTTGTTAGACATTCATTGAACCATGGGCAGCCCAGAGCTTTGACAGCATTAGAAGTATTGGTGTGTTATGACCCAAATGTCTGACCATTTTTTATGCATTGATAGCTGTTGTGGATGAATTCATTAACTTAGTATCTGGAGAGTCTCATCGAGCAGAAACCAGATATATATGCAAAAGAATTGAAATATGCTCTTTATGCTGTCTATGGTACAGACATCGACACAACCACCATCATCAGAGCATTGTATCGGTGGGGATTTACAACAAATTTACAAGGAAGAATGTAAGCTAGTTCTTACCAAGTGATACACATAATACAGTTCACTGATTCTTGTCAAAGATAACCTGACCTGCGAGAGAATGAATTGAACAACTCAGGCTTGAGTTCCAGGCAGATATTGGGGAACACTATCCCTCAGAGACATTGGTGTTTCTTGATGAGATGGCATGTAACCAATTGACCAGTAATCATCTCAAAGCATGGGCACCAATTGGGCAGCAAGTGCGAAGACACAACTACTTTGTCCATAGACAAAGATACTCAGTACTTTCTGCTATCTTGCTCAATGGTGTCTTGCACTTTGATATTCTTTAGTGATTGTCACAGGTAACCCTGGGGTTTTCCAGGGCTACCTGTGCAAACCCATACCCGCTACCAAGGGTAGGGGTTTCAGCAGGTCAGGGTAAGGGTTTCAAGAAACCTGGGGGTATACCAACCCATGTGCGGGTATAAACTCAAACCAACCAGGAAACCTCGCAATAGCATTGTGAATATCAAATGACACCACCATGCAGTATTGTGAGGGTAGAAAGATTGGTAGTATGGGTCTTTCGAGCCCCACTGCTATGCCGTTTGAGCTTGCATTGGTGCATTCGACTCAGCAATTGGTTATTTGACCTCACATTGGGTGTTTTGACCTTGTGTGAGTCATTTGACCTTTTGCCAGGCTGTTTAATCTTGTGTTGAGCACACATTGGGCCATTTGACCTGGCATTGGATGTTTCGACCTTCATTGCCCTTGGTAGCATATGTTAGAATTGGGTTGGGAGAGCCGGTGATGTGGCACACCAATCACCTCATCACAGCCAAACTCTGAGTGCCTGTACTGATGTGCACACAAACAAATGGGCAGGCTTTGGGTAGCAGGTGCCAGCACAAGAGTCAACAATGGAGAAAGTGTTCACATTGGGGGGGAGCAGTGAGTGCTGTGGGTGGCATGTGTGTCCTGATGTAATTTTGTTGTTAAAAGACAGTAAGAGAAGAATGTAAAGAAGGTGATAAACCAACTCTGGTTCGTTTTACCATGTACTTTGTGGGTCTCCCACACTATGGGTCTTCTCTTTCATTTTACACCTGCCTCCAACTTGTACTCCCACCTGAATCCATCGACATCAATAGGGCTGGCCTATATCCTTTGCTGGAAGAGAGAGGCCAGGTGGTGAATTTGGGTGTAAAGGGGGCCTAAAAAGAATAAAATAGGTTGGTAAACATATAATAAAAGGGATTCAGATAAACTACTTACTGTTTAACATGTCCTACTGCCTTCGTTGAGTCCAGCAGAATATCATAGAAATTCAAACTCCATGTAAGTTGGCTGATAGAACCATGCCCAAACCATTACACCAAAAGGTAGAATAACTGAACAAGTAATAGTTCAGCCACTCAGTTCTATATATGGTGTTGGACTCTGATCCAGAAGCAATAGGTTATAGTACAGTAAGCTGACCAGGATTACACTCTGATGGAAAACCCACTGTCAACTTGGTGGGTAACCTCCCAACCTGCGCCAGGGGTACAGGTTTGGAGAGAGGTGACAAAAACCAACCCATACCCCTTCCCCAGTGTACCTACCCATAACCCATGCAGGTTTCAAAACCCTTGACAATCTTATATGTTTTTGGACATCTGATGAGTTCAGGTTGTTTATTGATATTCTTTTGGATAAGATAAACCCCTACTCCCAAAAAAACTCAGTCATTGTCCATAATAATGCAAATGCTCATCATTTTGATGACCTTTGAAAAATGGTTGAGGCACATGGTAGGCATCTTTGCTATTTACCTGTCTATTCACCTGACCCCAACCCAATAGAGGAAGGGTTTTCTGCGATGAAGGCATGGATTCATGGAAATAAAGATTTTGTATTGGCAGAACTAACTGGAGATTCTACTTGTGACCCTTATGCAATATTGTGGAAAGGTGTTTTCAAGTTGATGACTCCAGAAAAAATAGTAGAGTGATATAGGGACTGTGGTTGTGTTATTTAACTAAATTTCTACACTCTCAGCACAGTTGTAATCATTTTCTTTATCACCAAACTTTGCATACTTGCTGTCTCACTTTTTCTGGTTGACTGCCTTGCAAACTCCCTTCAAGAATGGCCCCACAACACCCTGAGCCATACCAAGACTAATATAGAAGTTCCTATCAAAGTCAGCAACACAGTCACCATATACTATTTTATGTTCCTTGAGGACTGCTTCATATTGGGGGAGGTTGAGCTTTGGAAACTTGAGGGGGAGATCAGCAAAAATGATGAAAAGTGGAAGCAACTTGCCATCTTGACTATCATTGCTCGAAATACTTGCAGCAGAATGAGTGCACTTCAATCCCCATAATGGCTCATTTGTTGTATGGCTCGCAAAAAAGGGGTTGTTATTTATATGGATGTGAATAGGAACCAGCTCTGGCTTGATGGTGGATTTTCTGATGACATGGTGGCTTGCACACTCACGAAGCTTGTCGAGCAAGAGGCAATTAGGTGGTATTAGACAATTGTGGTTGAGGCCAGAGTTATCCTTCTGCAGAAGAGTCAGCAAGAATATAAGAATCATAGGAGTAAAAGTTTCTGAGTCTATAAAATGATCTCAAGACCAAGCTTGACATATTTAGTAGGATTCTCTGGGCTGACATAGCATCATTGGTTGGGCCCAGTGTGCTGAGCACACCTGAGCTTCTTCTGAACAAGGAGAAACTTTGTTTTTATTGTTCTTCTTCTTAGCAGGCTCAGCAAGTGGTGGATTCTTCTATATACAAGTTATAGGGCTCACCACGAGTTAACCTGTGGGTTGATCCAGATCTGACCTGCAGGTATTTTTATCTCAAAAAATCAGATCTGTACAGATAATTTCCCACAGATCACCTGTTACAACAGGTCAGGTACCTGTATAGTGGTGGGTTACCTGTGGCTGACAGATATCTGTGAGTATCTATAGGTTTGGTCTACAGGAACTGTAAACCCAAGTAGTTTCTATGGTACTTTAAGAAAGTTAAACATATTGTAGCCTTGTAGGTAGAGAAATACATAGGTTTGGCATACTTGCACAGAACATAAGTAGGGGTACTGCTGAGTATGGGTAAAAGTAATTATTACCATACCAATGACCTTTAAAACAAGCCTAAGAACATAATTTTTGGTGGAGAATTAAATGAGATATGACCAATTTTGTAAAATTCATTGAAATTAGATGTATTTCAGCCATTTCTCTAATAAAAGAGCTAAATGTGATGCCAACTCAGTGTTTTATATAGAAAACAACTTAATTCAATTCAAATATCTAAATTCAGTGTCTAGATACTTGTATCTAAGAAAATAGAATACTAAAAGAGTTCTACTACACACTAGCTTAGTGTTTTAGTAAAAAAATGACTAAGCAGCAAGGCTAGTCAAATGAGTGTGGATGGGCCTATGGAATTTAGGGCCAGGTGACATTTTACAAATAAGAAAACTAAGGAATATAAATAAAGAAATGTACTTTTACTTTCTAACACTCCCACTTATTTGTTGTTTCAAGGCAAGTAAAAAAAAGAATCACTTGAGCTTTTGCTTCTTATTCTTGGGCCCCTTTGTGAGTTTGTCTCCAGATGCATCTTTTTGAGGTTGATTCACAAGTACCTCTCACTGAACAAGGGTCTTTCAAAGTCTATTGGTGAGCATCTCTGCTGGACTGAGTTTCTCAAGTTGTTGGTGTTGCTGGATTGGATATATCAGTAATTGATCATTGTATATTTTATCGATCAAGTTTTTATAGTGGAAAATCCATATGATTTGGTCTTCAAGATGATTGATTCCTGTGCTTGGTAGAAGGTTTTTCAGTGGTTTGGAAAGCAAAATGAATGTTGGTGATGGGAAGTATAAAGGTGGAAACCATGATAGTAGGGTATCATTTTTGACAAATGGTCCAGATTCTTCTTCAAACAAAAGACATAAAAAAAGGGTGTGTGATGATAATGGGTAATTGCTGCCAAATAGTTCAAATATATTGGATTCTTTATCAGGTATGTCTGAGAGTTTGTTGAGCTGACAAGGTTTTGAGTCACATTCTTTTTCAGGGATGGTTGGCAGTTTTGGGATTTTTTTCAAAGGCAGATGGAGTCTGGGAAATGGTTTGACAGCTGGTGATAGGCCATTGCAGATGAAGGCCTTGATCGACAGAGTCAGTTCAATTTGGCTGTGATAAATGGATTTGATGGTGTCAAAACAGATGTTGTCTCACAAACTTGTTTTGGTGAAATGTGTTTTATAAAATAGATTGCATAAAATGATTTTCAACTAGTAAAAATAATTTTATGGCTTCTCTTAGAAAGGTAAAACACATGAAATTAAACCTTTCTAAAAAAAAGGCCATAGGAGGTCACTAAAGTGGCAGTATCAGCAAACTCAGAACCAGTACTTTATACTCTCCCACAAAGTTCAGGTGGACTCCAGCTGGACTTCAGTAATTATCTGGAGTCCACCTGGAGTCCACCTGGAATATATTTGAATTTGCATGTTTGTATTCAATATACCTGGACTCCAGATGAACTTCATCTGGACTTCACCTAAACTCCACATAGAATGTTCTCAACCAGAATTGTAAGGGGAACCCCCCTTACCCTTTCACTTGTCTACATCTTATATCCCCTATTTTCACTTTTCACATTGATCTACCATTTGTTTATCCTTTATACTTTATTTGAGCCCATTCTGGGCTCCATCATTCTCGATTACCTGTTTTGGTAGCTAGGTCACGTGACTTAGTTGGTATGTAGTGACGCGTCACCTTGGGGTCCTTAGCCTTTTCTCTTTGGATCCCCCAGGTGCGTCGTTGGGCGTGCCCTTCATTTGAGTTTAATACACTTATCTTTGGATCCCCCAGACGCCTTTGCGTGCCCGGCACGCGTCCGCTGGTCGCGCCCTTACAGTAGAAAAGGCTCAAAACCCGGGAACCGCTCTTGCAAGGCCCCAAGAGACCCGACGAGGCGACGCAAGCCCACTGGCCAGCCCCCTCCTCCGTCCTTCCGCCTCCAAGACCCCTTCCCTGCCTTTTGGCACCACCCGGGCTTCCGCTGCCCACCCCTCTCGCCTTTTCGAGCGCCACGTCACCAGAACAGGCCTCCCCCTTGTCCACCCCACTTCCCTGTCTCGTAAAACCACCCACCACCTCAAAAACACACCGCCGCTCGCATTTCCAGTGCCATGTCACCACGTACAACACGCACTCCACCTCGATTCCACCCCCAAAACCCCTTCCCTCGCCTTCTGGCACCTCCCCGGGCTTCCGCTGCCCACCCTCTCGCATTTTCGAGCATCACGTCACCAGAACGGGCCTCCCCTTCGTGTTCCCCACTCCCCCTGCCTCTGAAAACCACCCCCCGCCCCGAAAAAACCATGCCGCCGCTCGCATTTCCATCGCCATGTCACACGCAAGCAACCTCGCATTCCCCCTGCCCCGTTTTTGGATGCCATGTCAATTGCGAGACACCCCCGCTCGTGTTTTCGGCGCCACGTCACACGCGAGCAGGCTCGCATCCCCCTTCCACTTCGCGTCTCGACGCTGCCACCCGTTTTCGACCGCCACATCATATGTGACCCAACTCGCACCTCTCTTTTCCACCTCACGGACGTCCTCTGCTGACCGCGTCGAGTACCGCTCGACGGATTCCCCCTCCCCTTCGTGTTCTGCACTCCCCCCCCAATTTCGTTTTCGGCGCCTACTCACGTTTTCCGGCGCCATGTCACATGCGAGTGAACTCGCGTTCCCTCCTGCCTTGCATTTAGATGCCCGCCGCTTCGTATCGACGCTGGTTGCTTTATTTCGGTGCCGGTTATTTTATTTTGACATTCTTTATTTTATTTCGGCGCCTCTCCTCAGTTTCTGGGTGCCACGTCGAACGCAAACACCCGCAAACACTTACGACACACGCAAATGGCTCGTGTCTCCCCCCCTCACTCATTCCGCCTTGCCTCTAGGCTACCTGGGCTTTGCTGCCCTCCTTTCATCCCCACCCCCCACCGGATGCTCGAGCTTGGCTCGAGTGGCCACCCCCTTTCTTTTTTATCCTCTGATTACCACTCTGCGTCTAGCCCCCTGTCGACCGGTGAGAGGCATGATTCCTCACCCTCATCGCACAGGCCGCTGGCGAGATACGGACTCGCATGGATAGTCACAGCTTGGTACAGCTGTTGACATGGATAGGTGCCCGCCGACCTCGTATTCACCAAACTGGCTGCTGGCTGCTATTTCTCCTCTCCCTCTCTTTCGCCCCCACTCTCGGATAGGTGCACGCGACCTCGTTCTGACCAAACTGCAGCTTCCTTTTCTACCCCTTTTGCCCTCACTCATGGATAGGTGTGTGCCGACCTCGTATTCACCAAACTGGCTGCCGGCTGCATTTTTCCTCCTTCCCCCCGAGCTCACCACTCTGCGCTCATGTCCTTGTCAACTGGTGAGAGGTAATATTCCTCACCCTCGAGCAGGCCACTGGCGAGACATGGAGTCCTCGACCTGCTTTCGCCCCCATTTCCCTCTTGCTGATTATGCATGCCCCGAATGAGGTCGCCTACCCTTGTCAAGTAACATTCTTATTCTACCCTGACATTAACAATTAGGTCTTGTTTTAACTTTAAATTGTGCGTTTTATTTTTTATTTGTTTTTTACCTTTAAAATTCTTTCAAAATTTAAGCATCAAGGTTGACGCTTTCCTAGAAGGGGGGTGATTGTAAGGGGAACCCCCCTTACCCTTTCACTTGTCTACACCTTATATCCCCTATTTTCACTTTTCACATTGATCTACCATTTGTTTATCCTTTATACTTTATTTGAGCCCATTCTGGGCTCCATCATTCTCGATTACCTGTTTTGGTAGCTAGGTCATGTGACTTAGTTGGTATGTAGTGAGGCGTCACCTTGGGGATCCTTAGCCTTTTCTCTTTGGATCCCCCAGGTGCGTCGTTGGGCATGCCCTTCATTTGAGTTCAATACACTTATCTTTGGATCCCCCAGACGCCTTCGTGTGCTCGGCACGCATCCGCTGGTCGCGCCCTTACAGCTTTCCTCATTTACATTAGGAAAAGCCCAGCATTGATCCAAGCCTTGCTCTACTTTCACTGGGAGCATTGGCTTAAATAATTTGTGAATAAACAAAGAAGATATCGTGAAATGAATCACTTGTATCAATAAGTGAATCATTGGGGAATATCATAATGGAATACATTTTAAATTCAATTATTAATTCCATTCACAATCTATTCTCCGATGAGCAATTGATATATTCTGAGATTGTACATGGATGAGTAATTAGAAGATACTTTAAAAATAATCTCAGAAAATGAGCTAGAATATACTTGGGATTACATTTAAATCCATTCCAACAACTCTCTGAGCATATGCTGGAGGATATTGTGATCGGCCAAATGTGGACAGGGACCCCTGGGACTCAATATAAGCTCCGCACTCTCGGCAGGGATATTCGAAATGCCTTACCAAATCGCAAAATCGATATTGATTATGATCAGTAGCTCACCGGTAAACTATTCAGGTGATGCGACACATACTCCAAGCGCCCAACTTGATCGCGGGTTCTGTCGGAGTTTTAATTGAGATCAACCATAACAGACCATAACCAACAGGGTTGATCTCACTTTCCACCGCCCCCACACCAACCCTCTAGACTCAACGCACATGGTATGACATGTTCAAAGGTAAATAAATTGTTTTGATCCCTCTTGTCATGCACATAATGAAGCCTTTCTCTCTTTTTAGGTCCATAATTACTGCCACCTGGCCTCTCCCCTCCAGTGACGGATGTAGGCCACCCTACACGAGACTCATCAAAGGGTTTCGGGAGGGCGTACAAGTTTGGGGGGAATGCGAGGAGAGACCCATGGTGTGGGAGACCCGCGAGGTACGTGAGGCAAACTGGGTTAGGGCACATGTCGTCTACTTAAAGTTACGCCCCCATACCACACAGCATAACGCCAGCCTCTGGCTAACGCCCTTCAAGTTCAAGATGATTATAATGCACCAGGGCCCCGTTCCATGAGTACCCAACATATTGTATTCCCCTACAATGCCACCGCCACCACCACTATCGATGCAACCGGCGCCATTGACTCGGATTCGTGCAATTCCTTTCGTGGATTCACACTACCACAACCACCTTCCAATGAGCCGAGCCAGGTATGATCGACAAATGCGACCACTAACGCCTGAAACTGCTAACAACTACCTGCCACCACTCGCTGCGACTGCAACCATGTGAAGCATCCATTCAACAATGAAGGAGATCCATGCTCATTAACTCATGCACCCTGGTTACCATCCCCGCCGACTTCCTAACCTCGCAAGACTGCACGGCAGTGTCAATTGACACTCGCACTGCACTTGCGAGGTTTATTTGTTGGTCTTGGGAGGATACATGCTGCGGGTAATTTTCCGATGCTTGCTGCTCATGCCCAGCCTGAGCTCGTTGCTCCACCTGTCGTGAGCCAAGGAACAACGCAAACAATGCCGATTGCAAAGTCGGATGGAACATTGAGTACAAGGCAGGACCGCCTGGTTGGTAGGAGTATGGGAACGATGTCCAATCATCCACATTAGGTGAATGCAGCGGGACATCACTGTCCTCTGATGAGGACCACATACACGAGAGCGCGGGCGTACCGTTGTGGCTCTGAATGTACAGCTACCAGGTCCACTGCTCCTCCAGGTGTTCCTCTATCCAATCCGTTTGCGTTCGCTGAGGCTCGGCTGAGCATCGATGGTGATTCGGCCCCAGCTGGGCCATCAAGTTTGAGCTCGAACAAGGATACTTGTTTCGGCAGACAGTCAATACCAAGAGAGAGTGGTTTGGGTGTGCATTTGTGTTTGTGTACTTCATTCCACCTGATGAATTGGAGGAACACTGTGACAAATAGGATTTGGAAGACAAGGATTTTGATAAAGCAATTGAAAAAGATGGAGGAGGCGAAAGAAGATGGGACTAGGAGGCGGAGAAAACAGGTAGCTTGGGAGTGTTGATGTCGCTATCATGGTTGTTGTAGTAGCCATCGCTGTTCAGCCTATGCATGTCGTTTTCATCCTCCTTGTCTGAAACGTAGAAATAAGAAAGATGCGAACACGCTGCAAACTCAATCTCATCAACCTCCTCCCCACCATCGGTGCATAAATTGGACTTCCTGGTGTCAAGCATCCAGTTCTAAAGCCTTTTCCTGGGTCGTGTGCTTCAACAGCAATCATTTCAGCAAGGTATTCATCGCCGATGACCTGGACGAAAGATGTGGGGTGCTTTTTCCATGGAGGAATCCAGAAATTGGTACGTTGGATAGGTATACTTCCAGAAGAAGTGTAAATGAATATCTCGACATCTTGAGTGTTCTGTGCAACGGAGACAACATTTTTCATGCCATCTCAGGCTATGTTAATGGCTGAAGATCGAGGAACAAATGCTGCGTGACGCTTGTAATACCCAAGTAATACTGGAGTATGGCGATGGTATAGAAAATGGTGATTCCTTGGGTAAAGGATTTCGCTGGCCAGTCAGCATTGAATGCAGCACGAACTGATTCCAGGTCACGAATATTGCCAGGGACAAACGAGACTTTGTCAGCATGAATATTTTTTCGGGTCGGTTTTCGAATGTCAATGACGCTGGATTCTCCCCACGTGCAACAAGATGCCGGATGACCCATCCACCAACAAGACCTAGATTTTTGCAACAACTTTTAATGCCACAATCGAATGAAAGAGAGGGTGAGATTGCTCACCAGAGCCTCCAATAATAATATCACATTTGCCCGTCGCTGGTGGGAGATATGGAAGTGTGTCCAATGGTGTATCGATTGCTAAGCCGTTTTTGTGGCGGAGCTTATATCGAGCCCCAGGGGTCCCTGTCCACATTTGGCCAATCACAATATCCTCCAGCATATGCTTGGAGAGTTGTTGTTGGAATGGATTTAAATGTAATCCCAAGTATATTCTGGCTCATTTTCTGTTATTATCTCTAAAATATCTTCTAATTACTAATTTGTGTACCATCTCAGGATGTATCAATTGCTCATCGGAGAATAGATTGTGAATGGAATTAATAATTGAATTTAAAATGTATTCCATTATGATATTCCCCAATGATCCACTTATTGATACAAGTGATTCATTTCACAATATCTTCTTTGTTTATTCACGAATTATTTAAGCCAATGCTCCCAGTGTCTGACCGACGGCTCGCTCCTACCAACTCCGACCCATCATGACCGCTTCCCTGACCCCGGTTCTTGTTATTGTCTTCTTGATATTGTGTCTCTGGCCCCAATCTTGTTAATGTCTCCTCTTGCATCTATATTCCTTTTAATTGTTTCACCTTAATTTCTTCCTTCTCTATGTGTGGCATCTACCTCTCGGCTCTGCCCCTCTTCCTGCTACTGCTTTTTCTCGCTCCTCTTATCACGCTTCTCATCAAAAAAAAAAAAAAAAAAAAAAAAAAAAAACTTCCTTTCTTTAGCCATACCTCTTGAAAAACTGCTTCTCCTGTATTTATTATCTTAATTTTTAGGGCCCAGCCAGACTCTGTGCCACCGAAGCCCCTTTGAAGCTAAATTCTGCAGTCTGATCAGTCCGTGCCATCATTGGTCGAGTTTAAAGTGGAGATTTACTCAAGTTCAATGAACAGCAACCTGGCAGACGACACATGATGTGCAGGGTGTCTAACAATTGGTCAAGGCCTCAGCGCTTAAGACAATCTGAATAATATTTATTTTCACTACAACTGGTCCACCCTCCGCAGCGATCCTCAGTGTCTTATTTATCTCACTCAAATCCCAGGATTTTGAGATCTCCCAAACCCTTTAAGATGCTTGCGTCTTGGCCTCAGTGCCCCTTGACCATCACCTCCTGTGCTCATCACTTAGTCCTTGCCACTTTATTTTCATTGCCCACCCACCCTCTCCTGTAACATGCATCTCCTCTCTAGGAAGTTCCTCACCGCTATGCGCCATGTTAGCCAGGCACGCCCTGCTCCCTTGATCGCCGCCCCCATGCGGCCCGGGTTTACCACTGCACCTCTTATTTTGGCCTCTCTTTTACTTGGGAGCCTGCTTAACCCCATCATTGTCAATGACTCCCCCGACTCTGACACTGCCTCTGACATGTCACCATCGATTTCCGTCAGATCACACCTTGACCCTGCGATGGAGTCCAACTCAGAAGTTTTAATTGACACCAAACCTCTTGTCCACCCCAGGACCAATCAGGGTAGGACCCTTAGCCACTATCCTGATGAGAACCCACCCTGCCCATCACACCAGGACTTTTTCACAATCATCCCTATCTCCAACTGCTCCACTGAAAACTCAACAGAGAATCTGCACGTCTGCCTCCACAACTTACGACACATCGCAAAATACCACGGTTTTGATCTGAAGGAACTTCACCCGCAGGCCTTCGAACCCCCTATCCAGTCCTCAGCCACCACACCTGTATGCAACAAGATTGGCCCAACAGCAGAGGACCAGGCCTTCCTGGACAACTTTGATATGGAGAATGATGTTGATAAAAGCGACGCCAAAGCTGTCACGTTGGTGGAGGACATCGCATTACTTCATGAGGAAATCAACCACAGGCTCCATGCAGCCCTGGCCAGGAATCTGTAATCCTGTCACGTCATCACATGATTACATACACATTACATATAGTCTTCGCTATGGTTTTCCTTCCTTACCTTAGCTTTTACCACTGTACCTTGTACCCACCGTCGCTTCAACAAACCAATAGAACTCGGTCCTGTTCTTTCTGGTGCGACCTCCTCAGTGTTTCTGTCGAAAGCCACGACAGTATTACACTTTTTTTTGAACTTCAACCATGTTCTCAGCCCTTGCTCGCTCTTCTCGCCAGTGTCGCCATGCTCGGCACTCTTGGCATCGACTTGGCAGCATCTCGACTGGATCTTTCAGAGTTCGTTTAGCGCTCACCTTTCAGGAGATCACCCCCGCCGTTCTTGATGTGTCACCGTTTCTTGCCCTCTGTGGCTTGCCCCCACTCATTTCCCTCGCGCATATATTCCACTCTGGCTATGCCTGGCTCCTCCCAGATCCCTCGGTTCACTCGTACCACAGTCATTTCGAATCTCCTGCCTATCCTGGACCCTCTGCAGCCTGCCACACGATGCCGGTCGACAACAGGTGGCCCTGTTAATCTCCGTGAATTGCCACCTCATCTCAGTCCCAATTCCGCCACGCTACCAGACCCTCTACCTGCACGTCAACCAGTCAACGCATCACAATCTGAACACGTCACACCTGCACCACCAACACGTACCAAGATGTCTACGAAACTCGATATCCCAGTCCTTGCAGGTGTTCTCAATGCGCCCAACATCAATTCTTGGTTAAACCTCTGCCAGGACTCGTTCGAGGTGCATGCGGCGATCAACTCCACCATGCTGAAGCCTGCAATCCAGATCGTCCTTTGCGGGCTCAAGATGGAGGCCCCTGCAGCGAAGAGCTGGTGGAACGAAAGTCGTGATGAACTCAAGGCGCTCACTTCATGGGATGAATTCGCAAAACGTGTAAAGGAGCGTTTTATACCTGCCAACTGGAAGATGGACGCGCTCGCTCTGTTCTATGCCATGTCGCAAGGATCCTTGTCGTTCATGGACTATGCATCGTCGCTGCAGGACGCTCGCAACGCCCTTAGCTCTGGCGGCACAGGTTTTACAATCAGCGACTCGATTTTCAAGAACCACCTTTTATTTTTCTCCCACCCCATCCTCTGTCTCCACATACGCTCTATGCCCTCGTTCAACTATGTCAACACACGTGTGGATGCACTCATTGCGCTTATGTCCTCTACTTGGGACTCCATGCTCTTGGAACAGGTCATTCGACCCCCATTGTCCACTGCCTCAATGAATGTACCAAAGCCTGCCCACTCTGCAAAGCCATTTATCCCGCTCACGGATAGGGAACGTGATGCTCTCAGGCTTGCTAATGGATGTTTTCGTTGCCGTCGTACTCCAGCTTCGCCAGGTTGGGTCAAACATGGCTCTCGGGACTGCCCTGGTGATGAGGCGAATGGTATCTCTCTGGCCCCTGCTCGTGCTGTGGCTGCAGTTGTTGGGGCTGAGGATGACTCGGAGGATGAGGATGATTTTGTTGCTGCAGTTTTCCCTTCACGTTCATGTGTCCTGGGTAATGGCAGCTTTTCCAAAGGAGAGGAGGAAGCAAATGATTATGGATATTGATGGAGTTGAGTTTCCTTTATTCTTTTCCTTCTTTTTATTTTTATTTTTCCTTGCATTACCTTTCTGGCTGCCGATAATTTTTGTCTGAATTGCCTTCCACTCCCTTTTCGCATGCCTGTGAGACCCCCTTGCCTGTTTGCGCATTGTTGATTGTAGTTTCTTCTTTCATTATTTGATTGTCATTCCCAGGGTGTATTATTGTTCTCTTTTCATGTGCCTGTAATTCTTTTTACTTGTTCATGCATTGTGATTTCATTTGATTTCCCTGTTTATGAATCTCCTTCCCCCCCCTTTTTCCATTGTTTCTTTTTCCACCCAGTTCCATTTTTTAAAGCATGGGAGGGTGTAATCCTGTCACGTCATCACATGATTACATACACATTACATATAGTCTTCGCTACGGTTTTCCTTCCTTACCTTAGCTTTTACCACTGTACCTTGTACCCGCCGTCGCTTCAACAAACCAATAGAACTTGGTCCTGTTCTTTCTGGTGCGACCTCCTCAGTGTTTCTGTCGAAAGCCACGACAGTATTACAGAATCTCCCTAAATCCTCCCAGGAGGATGCTTAGGGTTGGCCCCTCGTTGTTTCTCGCCATTCGCCTCTCATCTTTTTTGCACCATCAGACTCAGGTCTCATAATTTTTTATCTACTTGTATATACAGTCACGCTGTACCTCTCGAAAAACTGCTTCTCCTGTATTTATTATCTTAATTTTTAGGGCCCGGCTGGACTCTGCACTGCCAAAGCCCCTTTGAAGCTAAATCCCGCAGTCTGATCAGTCTGTGCCATCATTGGAGCCCCTTCTGCGAAGGTGTCCGCTAACCGGACCGGAGCAAGGGCTTGCTCCAAACCTACAAGAGGGATGGGTCATACTATTATTTGGTCATGATAGGATGGAGAGCGGACATCCATAATCAATCAACAGCTTTTGACTTTTAGCCACCAAGCACATGATCCATTTTCATTATGTAACTCACCCAAATTCAAGCAGTTCGTTTGCCGCATTCACTTGGGCCACAACCACCACCACCATCCTGACCCTCCTTGAGAGCCACCTCAACTGTGATACCCACCTCAACCTTGACAGCCAATTACCAGCACCACCACATCGTACCATCGCTGCCTTGATCACAATAGGATCGGCAACAAGAGGGACGCCACTGAAGCCTGAGCCGGTTGCCACGAACAGGGGTTGGAGGTGGCGTATCACCGAGGCGGCATGGACCCCGCACGTCGCCTCATCTGCACCTACCCTCCAATGCCCTCGTTTATGATGGCAAGCCTCTTGCACTGTGTATGCGGCGAGGCATAAAGCACTGCCATGTTTTGTACTGTGTATTACTTGATTTCTTGTCCATACTTGTACTGTATAACCTTTAATAAATATATCCTTCAAACAACTTGTGTTGTGGTCGGTTGCTGCAATACCTCCTGGACCTTGTGTGGCCCTTCGAAATTGCGAACTGGTTTGCTTTACATAACCATCAAAAATCACGTGTTGGTGGCTAAAAGTCGCCAACTTCAATAAGGTGTGACCATTGTGTGACATTTCAAATCAAAAAAGGAAATTTTCTTCAGAGAAACATTGGAAATTCACATTGAGAGACTACAACATCGAAATCGCAAAATCTGCTCCCAACATTTTGTTAGAATATATTACAGGATTCCATCCACCAATTTTCAGAGTATTTCAATGAGATCTCATTGAGTTATAACATGTTGAATATTATTTGACCTCACCTTCCCCGATAAATCCGTCATTCAAGGCTTCCATGATCTATCCAAAACCCATAAACACTACAAAACCTCTAAGGAATTACTCCCAGAGAATTTTATCCTTTCTTTTATGTATATTTGAATGTAACTAGCAAATACAAGCCCAATTTAGCGGTGGGACTGCATGTGCGACCAAACTTCTTTTATAACTTGACGAAATCATTTTCCCTTCCCCTAAAAATTTGGATTCATTCAGTTCTCCACCAAAAAACATGTTCTTGGGCTCGTTTTAAAGGTCGCAGGTAGGAGAATCGTTACCCGTACCCATACCCACTGGTACCCTTACCCGTGACCGGTGCGGGTACAAAAAACCCGTGCATTTCCCTACGCGTGATCAAGGCTATTTATTACAAACCTCAGGAGCCAGAATTGCAGAAAAATGCCCTCAATGGAAGTAAAGGTATTTTTGAGCCTTGATTACTAGTTTATTTCCTTTTTTGATTGCGTCACATCAAGTCACGTAGGGTTGATTGATTATGGCTGTCCGCTACCTTAAGTGATTTTAGACCGAGAGGAACCTTACTAGCAAGGCCATTATGTAAGTTAGTTAGTCCACCGAAACTGGCGTTAGCAAAAAAAATCGACCCCGGGTCCAACCCGGGTCTTTTTTTTCGATGCCGGAGCACTCTTGACTCAGCTCTGATTCAAAGGCTTAATTTACAATGATTTGGGACAGACTTTGCGCCGTGAGAAGGAGATTGGGTACGGTACAATTAGGAGACAGGAAGTTGACAGGAAGAGCTAAAAACACTAATGTACAAATTGATCCAAAACCCATCCGATAAGAACAGAGCGAGAGAAGGACAAGGAAAGCTGCCTCACCCACCCAGAAAACTGACCGAGCGCCCCAAACTCAGTCTTCACGGAACCACAAACGCAAATGCTTTCTGTCACCCTTCACCTCTGGCACCTGCCAATTGCTAAGCTTCTTGGCCACCTGCTGGATCAACCCTTCAAATGTCGTATTTTTGTCAACCGCGTGACTTTCAAGCGTATCCAGTAAAACGCCTGTAAACAACCCATTTTTCTGTTTGAAATGCTCCTTGGCCTTCTGGTCCCGACGACACGCAGCGAGAGTGACAAAAGATGATAAGTCCGGAGTCCAGGTAGCATCCATGACACTTCGTATGCCTGATATACCGTCCTAGTGCACAGTGGCGATACTGTTACTTCTATCCGTAGTAAACAACTGGGAATATACACACCTCCCAAGCAAGTCTATTGATATTCCATTGTGCACGCAAAAGCATTTCCTTCATATCATCCCTCTCCAATGGCGGTAGACTCCTGTCCCTCCACTTTGTCACGTCCGGCCCACTCCTGGCAACGCTTGCAGCAAAACAACAATCTGCAATAAAAAGGATATTCGGACCTTTCACCTGTCGAGTAACAGTGAATATCGTGTTCAGTTCCCTATCGCAAATATCTGGAATTCGTGTGCCGAAGTAGCTTGGATCGGAGTCCAGTTCACCGCGATCTGCGGGGACGATGCTATCTATGAAAGGACCGCTAGGGTTGTCATTCAATTCATGGAAGTTGATGCGATTACGTTGATAAAATGAGTTCCAGTCGCGGTCGGATTCTTCGACTCGAATATCACTGCGAAGGAGACCACCAGAGCTGTAAGCAGCACCATGTCCTGAGTAAAAGACAATGATGGTATCACCATATTTGATGCGTTCGTCTCTGCGTAACGACCATAGCTTGGATAGGATATTTTGGCGAGTGGGGTAATTAGAAGATGGACTGTCATGGCTTCGTGCCAATAGCTCGGTGATATGGTCCGGGGGAACCGAGAGCCGAACTTTGAGGAACTCGGACATGGCCTCTGCGTCTGCGACGGCACATCGGAGCGGAGCTTGTTGATAATTGTCTATGCCGATCACGAGGGCCCAAATGGAACGTTTCTGGCAAGGCAAGCCGATGAACAAGGTGTTTGGAAACGAAAAGCAGAAAGCGCGCACCAATTTGATTGCTGGAGATGAACGGTTCACCGATACCCCTGTGGCCGGGAGATCGATCAGAGAGCCAAGTTTGTCTTCCAATTCGTTGGCGGTCAAGGTGTCTGATAAGAGGGCATCCAGCTTTGAACGAAGATTATAACGTTGGAGTGGACCGAACGCTACGACATCCAAGGGTCCAACCATCTCATACAAATCATCAAAATCGAACGGACCCGTCTTCCCAGCTTCATACCAGACACATTGCGCTAACCACTCCGCGTGTTTCAACTTCTGTTCAAGTTTACGCAACTCGTCCAACCCTTTCTTTGTCTTTCTCCTTGCCTCCAAGATAAGTTTTTGATCAATGAGCGACTCGGGAGCCCAATATCGTTCCTTCAGTTCTTGATCACTGAGCGACTCAATAGACGCCAGATTATTGTTTAGCCAACGTTTCACATTGCTCTGTATTGTCATTTATAGGTGAATAAAGAGGCAAGCACATGGAAGAAAATACTCGCAATAAAGTCTGGCGGGGGATTCTGGGGGACATGCCAAGTTTTGGAGGCTGATTCCCTACGACTTCCGCCAAAAAATGTACGCTGCATCTATGAACATTGGCATGTCAATAAAACGACAGTTCAAACTGCTCACCCATGAACCCTTTTTAGTAGAATGAGGGTAGAGACTGCGAGCATTGGGCATAATGAGCGAATTATTTGGGCTGTCAGGATCCTGTGGAAAGACATATTAGGACACCGCACTGGAGATGGTCATCTGTACGATCTGTGCAGATGAATCGGCCTTGGAACTTACATTTGTTGAAGGAAGTGGGTTATCAGATTCCCCTCCGCCTACAACAGGACTGCCGACGAATGAAATATTGTCCATAGCTATAATTGATATAATTAATATAAATAGGGTAGATAGGCGAAAAATTCCGGCGTGGACACTTGAGGGTAAATAATACTTACTTGAGATGTAGACAAGCGTGTAGGGCTATCGTTTGAGCTTTTCGCAAGCTTGAGTTGGTTTAAAATGAGTTCCACAGCGAGTGGGCTAAGGAAGGCGTTAGAAGTTACCAAAATATCTATCAGATGATCCAAAGATGATCCAGTACCCTGAGTCTATACGAAGAGGGTTAGGGACGGCATGAGAAGCTACCAGAATAACTGTCAGAACCCAACGCTGCACCTATCATGATCTTTGTGATAAGGATACATTGTGATCGATTATCGGGTGACCCGCTGCTGATAAGGAATCCGAAGGAGACATTTTTAATATTTGCAATATTTGCAGATTGGTTAAATGGTTTGCACAACGAAATGCAAACCGCAGCGACTGATGTGACTGACAGTCACATTCCTGCCATGCTGAGACTGACTGTTGGCCGAACTTGATTTGGCCTTTTCATGACTAGCTTAGTCGCGTTGATTGACTCAGAAGTACGTTATCCGGCAATTATATGTACCTGTTACATATAGGCCGTTGCATGTCTTTTTTTTGACATCCTTGTATTTTACTCGCTTTGAATTCGTACGCTGATGTAGCTCATTTGAGATCCAAGCGTCCAATAAACAAGAAACGGAATTATATTACGTAACGAAAACGTGTCGGCCGATCGTCCTTGGCACGCGACTTCGTTGAGGAATACTTTCTCTGTATTCCTTGGATTTTTACAATCGTAGATTCTACAAGGTGTGCTTCAACCAAACCTATATCCCAAATGTCGGGAAACTGACCATTTCAAGCTTTTATCATGAACATCGTTGAACGAGATTCCCCAGGCAAGCCTCCCACCACATCCAAGATCGAAAACAACTGGGTGATAAACGGGCGCACCTACGCGATGCATACCATCATACTACCCTCCGGCGATCCTACCCAGGAGGGTGGGGCAATCTCTTGCCTGCTCAACCCAGATCTCATACCCTTGCTCCCCAACCCACCGCCCCAAGCCCACGAGCCCATCGAGAATACATACTTCGCCGTCAAATACACAAAAAACAAGGGCGCAGGGCAATTCGCCACCCGCGATATACCTGCTGGCGCCTTGGTGATGGTGGAGCACCCTGCTCTGATCTTACCTGCTGGGAGATTCCCTTCGGAGGTTTACGATGAACTGGGCGCGAGGTTAC
>Ga0307513_10003736_pt1 | contig 20569 bp, 22 predicted proteins | sample 15_EM_MG_FD_202174 | JGI IMG/M metagenome (GOLD analysis project Ga0307513, IMG submission 202174) | Populus trichocarpa ectomycorrhiza microbial communities from riparian zone in the Pacific Northwest, United States - 15_EM | ecosystem: Host-associated > Plants > Roots > Unclassified | place...
CAGAGGCACTGCAAGTGGTTGTGATGGAAAAAAGAAAGCATTTATTAGGAGAGGAGCACCCTCACACACTCACCAGCATGTCAAATCTTGCACTCACATACCAGTACATGGGCCAATGGAAGGAGGCAGAGGCACTGCAAGTGGTGGAAATGGAAAAATCAAAGCATATATTAGGTGAGGAGCACCCTAATACACTCACCAGTATATCAAATCTTGCACTCACATACCAGGACATGGGCCAATGGAAGAAGGCAGAGGCACTGCAAGTGGTGGAGATGGAAAAAAGAAAGCATTTATTAGGAGAGGAGCACCCTGACACACTCACCAGCATGTCAAATCTTGCACTCACATACCAGGACATGGGCCAATGGAAAGAAGCAGAGGCACTGCAAGTGGTGGAGATGGAAAAATCAAAGCATTTATTAGGAGAGGGGCACCCTCACACACTCACCAGCATATCAAATCTTGCACTCACATACCAGAAAATGGGCCAATGGAAAAAGGCAGAGGCACTGCAAGTGGTGGTTATGGAAAAATCAAAGCATGTATTAGGAGAGGAGCACCCTGACACACTCACCAGCATATCAAATCTTGCAGTCACATACCGGAACATGGGCCAATGGAAGAAGGCAAAGGCATTGCAAGTGGTGGAGATGGAAAAAACAAAGCATTTATTAGAAGAGGAGCACCCTGACACACTCACCAGCATGTCAAATCTTGCACTCACATACCAGGACATGGGCCAATGGAAGGAGGCAGAGGCACTACAAGTGGTGGTGATGGAAAAAAGAAAGCATTTATTAGGAGAGGAGCACCCTCACACACTCAAAAGCATGTCAAATCTTGCAGCCACATACTCAGGGCAGAGTCGATGGAAGGAGGCAGAGGCACTGCAACTGGCAGTGATGGAAAAGACAAAGCATTCATCAGAAAATGTCTAAAAAAGAGTGTCCCAACACCCCCACAAGTATAGCATATAGGGCACAAAGTCAATAGAAGTAGGCCTGCTGTTACAAATGCTCTTTAAAGTTCACATGATGTCAGAATTTAGCAAATGCTTATGTTACTTGGTTACCACTGTATGGCATAGCAGCATAAGTCTTTTTCTTTTGTAATTTTGGTAATTTTTTTATCTGCTAAAATCCTTTTGTGCATTCAGTGAAGAATTATTTTAAAAAATTGTTTCATGTCTGATAGAAAATCAATCAATTTTTTATACTAACTATACACCATTATTCATCCCATCATGCTTTTATGCAAAAAATATTCTGATCAAAAACTTTCCTGTTAAAATGACTGTTACCTGTATATATCAATCTACATAATCTCATGTGCACAGCCCCCATGTTTGTAGAAATTGAAATTTCAGCTTTAGATGTTGGATAGACAGTGAGGTACTCAAACATAATTAATAGTTGAACATGATCTGTTCTAACTTCTTATTCCCAACTTCTTGCTTAAGTACTCTATAAAAAAACAAATGTCCTATGTGGTGAACCTTAGAGTAGAGAAATACATACATTTTAGGTAATACTTTAAATGGTCCCTCCATGATCATCAAGAAAAACCTTTTTGTCCTGGGACATCCTAGAGTGCTCTAAGAATGCCAGGACACTAAGGACACCAGGAACATCAAGTGTTATCTAAGTTTAAGTCTACTTGTAAGGTTTGCTCCCAGGAGCACCCAAAGCAGTCTAGGGATTATCACGGGTTTCGTAACCTGTGCGGGTTACAGGTAGGGTATGGTGGGGTAAGGGTACGGGTTGGGTTTTCTCAACCCTCGCCGAACCTGTACCCTAGGCGTGGGTTGGCGGGCTTGCTCGGGGTTTCCAGGCGGGGTTTTTTGCGGAGTTTGAATTGGGATCAACACCGTGTTGGTCATCGTTGATCTCACTCTCCACCTCCACAACTCGCCGCCACCTAGGGATTATCAGGGGTTTTGAAACCCCCAGGGGTCATGGGTAGGGTAAGTGGGGGTAAGGGTCAGGGTAGGGATTTCCATACCCTTGAAAAACCCTTACCCCTGGCAGGGGTCAAGGGTATTGATTAGCAGGAAAAAAAAATAATATATCAAATTTTTTTACCTACAAAAACATATTTTTCCCTCTGAAATCTTTGTTTATGGCTTGTATGAAGGCATATTACCTAGAATAAGAGTGCTGTTGACATATTTCATTGTTCAAAATTAATAAAGTAATTTTTAAAAGCTTATTTTATATTAAATTGGGTGAATACCCTTGGTAATTAGACAAATCCTTGGGTTTTCAGAAACCCTTACCCCAACCCACCAAAACCCTTACCCTCACTAAGGGTAAGGGTTTTTGGAGGGTAGGGTAGGGGTACAGCTGAAATACCCCAGGGTTACCCCTGATAATCCCTACCGCCACCTGGCCTCTCCCCTTCCGTGAGGGATGTAGGCCACTCTACACAACACCAACAGTTATTAGGAGTGTATAATTGGAGGAAAATGAAGAAACATGAGGGGAGACCCATGGTATGGGAGACCCACAAGGTATGTGGGGAGGCGAGCTGTAGGCCGTTCGCCTCTATTCACTTACCTACCTTCCCCGCTGCATATTAACATCAAAATATTTTAGGCAACACATTACACACCCCACATAACGCACCTTCTTCTACAAACCCCACCGTCACCATCAGGAAAAACCTCCCATGAGAATTTGCAGAAAGTATCACAAATGATTCCATAAAATGTGATAAAGACCATAACAGACTGTTATTATTCCCAAATTTGACCAATTTCACAAATCAGAGAGGTGCCTTGATAATTTAGATAATGTACTCAGATTTCATCAGATTTTCTTGAAGCACTAGAAGAGCCCTGAAAAATCCTGATAATGTACAGCAATTTTTTAAAATATTGCTCTGGAATCAGCATAACCTTTATTAGCTACCAATGGATCAGCCATGAAAGGTAATTATCAGACTTAATATACATTATAGTATGTATGACGATCCTTGAATGAGTTGAGATAGAAAACCTGGCATTCCTCAAGAACATTACCAGAAGTCCATGGCTGGATTATATCTGAATTCTGCCCCCATTTTGGAAGGAGATGCACACTACGCTGAATGAGGCTGACTGGAATGATTGAAGCCAATCATTCCTCATTTGCAAAGGAATGGGAAATTTTGTACATCTTCAAATTAGGATCAGGATGAGCAGAGAAGCGAGAAAACCATTCAATGTAAGCAAGATGTTGAGGAGGGATATGACCCAATGGGAAAAGGGTTTTTATCCGACTTTCTGGGATGGAGAAAATAACCCGAACTTGACCAATGCGCATACCTAACAAAAAATGTCAGCAATAACATAAATTATTTAAGTTATTGTTTTACAGACCACTGATTGATGGTCGATCTGTGTCAGGCATTGCTGCATTAGCAATACCTTGTTGCAAGAAGACAAGAGCTGTATCAAATCTTGATGGGTGGGTTATTTCATCTCCTTTGATTTGAGCAGGGTATGCATGAATTGAGTCGAGGGTTGTATTTCCATGAGCTGCTTCATTCCAGAACTTGATTTTGTGGAACACAGGAAGAGAATAAAAAGGGAGGTGAATGTCGCAAGATGCAGACTCAACTTGCCGGCGAGTGAGCTTTGGATTTTGGAACTGGACAATGAATCGGGAAAGTGCAGCTTCAAAGTCTGCTGCCCCATAACCATTAGGAGAGATAATATCAGCCAGTGGAACCGATTTTCAAGTTGGATGGCGAGTCATCTTGGGAAACAAGGTGCAAGCCATGTCAGGAGGTTCCCAGTAACTTGATGTCAAATGTGGTGGTGGGGGAGTGGGAACTGCTTGTGCAGTCCTCCATGCAATGTAGTTCCTATGATGCATAATCTTCTCCTGATGTTCAAGCCATTTTGTCATCTGTGAGAATTCATCTTTGTGGTTGGTAGCTTGATATGCATCCTTTGCAAAGTCTATGTGTAGGCGTTCTGTTGTTTCTGTGTTATAATTATCAGTAGTTCCGAAAAGCTTAATAGCTAGAATGTAATGGCACAGGAAGTGGAGTTTAGGAATGTTAAAATTGTTTCGAATCCCAAGGGTTTCAAACACATGTTTGTTTTCATGAAACTCATTAAGAGCAGCTTCAAGAGAGGCAAGAGTTTCTGATGTGTGGACAGGATACTGAGCCAAATAGAGGAAATCCAAGATTGCACGAGTTGCACGAATGAGGGGAACTGGTGATATGCCATTTGGCAATTGTGCATCAATTAGAGCGCTGAGTAAAAAACTGCTAATCTGATGGTGTTCAGTTCCACTGACTCTGGAAAGGGTTGAGATTCCTTTTGTAAAAATCCGGATGCTGTGATTTGGAGGGAGCCACTGAACTCGCTCATCAATAACAGATGCACCACAAGCATCTTTGAGCCAGCCAATAAGATGTTTCACAACACCCTGGTGAAGTTGATGTAAGATATCAGGTGTAATCGATCGAAATATGTTGACATATGGAAGATCCTCCCAGAAGGGGTGCTGAATAGGCTTGATATTGGCCTCACGGCATAAATGTGCATATTCAGGAGTGCCAAGGTGCTCAAGAGCATCCAGTACAGCATCAAGGTCTCGAAGAGGATGTTCTTGTGGGTAATCTCCAAGTTCATTATGTGGACAATCACATTCTGGGCAGTTGCCAGTAAACGCCCCAGTGACAAGGCATTGTTCTGGGTAGTCACCTACATATGCTGCGAGGATTGGATGTCCACGGCGGATTATGCCATCACCGCTTGAGATTTCAATGCCTTGAATACCTGCAGCCTTCAACGGTGCCAAAATGTACCCCATTGCAGCATGGAAAAGATTGGCCTGAGTGCGTCGACAAGCGGCCTTATTTGTAATGTGCAAAAGACGTGTGGAAGGTAGGTAGGCTAGGAGGATCTGCCCTTGTCGAGATGGCTTGCGGCGAATGGACTTTGGAAGGTTTCCAATAGTAAGGTATACAGGATAAGCCATCTTATTTCGAAAGAGGGTGATCTGGGTTTTATCTGATGAAATAATGATGGGAATTATCGTAGCACCTGGTGTATTTTCTTCAACAGCTTTCTATAAATGATTGACAAAGGGCTTAGTTTGACAAAGCCTGAAAATAAAACCAAAAAACATACTTGTGTGCTCCACCACCATTGACTGGTGTGCATATCGTGATAAAGCCTTATTGTTTTATCGTGATCTGCATAGTGTCTTTCTGGTACAATAAAAAGATATTGGGAATGCTCGGGGTCACCATAAAGAGCCTTGATGCATTCTATGATATCGCGCATATAGATATCATATTTCTCGCCAGCAAGAGAGGCTTCACATCTGGTAAATGCTGGCTGTTTTGAAGGAAGCTTAGTGTCGATGATTTTATTCAACTCTGCGCTGTTTTTGAAAGAAAGTCCTAAGGCGTCAATGATCTACAGGCGGAGTTCAGATGAGTAATCATTAAGACAATAATGACTTACTCCTTCTATCTCCAACAGTTCGGTGAAAGCTGTTGCACCAGGACCTCGTAGTTTTGCCCATTGCGTGATTTCCCATTCCAACTGTGAATTGAATGGGGCCCAGATATTATCATGACTGCCAGTTTGTTCGACATATCCGGAATAGCCAGCCACTCCATGAATAGACAATGTAGTAAGTGGCTTACCAGCTTGGCCACCAAATTTTGACACATAAACTGGGGCCTTTTTGAGGCGGTTGTGACCTTCAACGGAGACTGCTCCTGGAGCAAATGAATGGTCATTGGGTCTGTTGTCTTCGTCAACATCCATCTCAGCAGGTAGTTCAGCCGCAACTGGAGGAACCGAAGGTGCTCTGGGATCTGGAGGCTGCTGGTGGTCACGAGCGCTGGTTGTTGAGCGCCCAGAGGTCTGGGTCTTTGCAGTGCTGAAACCCTCATCTTCGTCCTCTGAATCTGAGTGTACGCTCCTCTTCCACATCTACTTTATCAGAGCCAACTGGGACATCTTCAAGAAAGGGAAAGTCGGTGTCGTCATAATCATTCCCGAAAAAATCTCCTTCAAATTGCGCTGTTTGATGACCTTCTACCCATTCAGAACTAGGACCAGTGGCAGGGGGAGTAGTCATATGATGTTTTAAAGGATTCCGAGTTGGTGTAAAAGCTTGTCCACCTGGTACAGGTCGCATTTTTTGCTGTAGAGATTCACGGGCTGTGGCACAAAGTAGATTTTCGGATTTTTGCAGGTGTTGTATAAGATCACCTTGATGGTTGAATTTTGAGTGACATCCATCACACGAAAACATGATTGTGGCAAGAATGAAGATGGCAATGAGAGGGTTGAAAAGTAGGAGGGATCAGAGTTGAACGTTGCACTGATAAACGGATTTCGGAATGGGCTCCACCGGCCTCATCCGGTGCTTTATCATGACAAAGCCGGCCCGTTTATGACACTTGGTGACTCCCTCCAGCTGGAACACCCAAACTGTCGCTCGCCTTTCCCCTCATTGAGGGATGTGGGCAGACCTGACAATGCCAATGCTCATGAATCCCACCTTATCGCTCCCTAAGGTCCTGCCTCAGCCATCCCCTCTCTCCACAGCAACGCTTTAGTGGCAATGAACTTCAAGTCCCCGACGCACCTCCTAGTCCTTATCAACTCTTGGTGTTTACGAGGCTGGCTGGTGTTAGACCTCACGTTAGTGTTTCGGCTTGGCTAGTGCTTTGTCTTCAACTGCAGCAACCAAAAGGGCAAGCATTCTGGTTGCCTCTAATTTAAATCTCAGTCTTAGTGAGTCTCTGTCTATTCTCATCATTATCTTACTTTCTCAATATTATTTCCCAAGGCCCTCCTTTGCAATTCATGGACACTCCTCCGAGTCAGTCGCTGCAGTTGATTGCCACAACTCAAGCCCGCACTATACCCCAATCCGACTCCACTTCAAAAGACAATGCACCTCTTGCCACACCCATCAGGCCAAGAAGATTAAGAACAAGGCGATTGTGAATGAGGATCCCAACGTGAAGCTTGTTCGCAAACTCAAAGAAGAGTTGGAGGTGCTGAGAGGTATGTACGATTTCATCGCACTCCCACACTTGCTTTGCTTTCTGTATCTTGTGATGACGATCGTTCTCATTTTATATCTTTCATTGCGATCTAGCCCATGTTGCGGGCGCCACGACTGAATCGACATATGACCTGATGGTTCCTCCAGAGAGGCAGAAGGTCACATACCAAATGAAGGATGGTCGAATCAAGATAGTCACCAAGGCCGAGCTGCAAGAACAGATGGAGGCCAGTGAGAAATTTATGGAGAGCTTGAACGAAACCTGGGAGCAGAAACTACAGAGGACACAGGAGGTGCAGAAGGAGAGGGAGAAGGCTCTCGAGGAACTGGGAATTACGGTGGAGAAGAACCTCGTCGGTGTCCATACCCCAAAAAAGGTGGGTCAACATTATTTCTTCATTGACTTTGCGTAATTAATGATGCCTTGAATAGACTCCTCGTCTGGTTAACCTGGTGAGCTTCTTTAACATTAATAATCACTGGAATTTACGATCGATATTTCACAATGTCGTCAGAATGAAGGCATGCCATTTCAATGTATAATATTCTCAAGATTGACCTTTTTTTATATCTCTCTGAAGATCTGCTTATGAGCGAATGCTTAATTTATCAGCTTAAACATGGGAAGACTGTCGTACGTGACCAAAGAATTTCTTTTGTTCCTTCATGATATATAGCTGACTGATTCGGTCATATCATTTCAAGATTGGCCGTCTCGATAGTGAAGTATGTGCTGCCATCCAACTTGGTGGAGATAACATCCTTGAGGAGCACTGCTATTTAGAAAATAACGATGGCAAGGTCACGATAGTATGCATGCCCAATAGCATCACTGTAAGACTGAATAGTTTCCATTGCACCTTGATCTTGTTTATTGACTCATCTCAAGTTTTCAAACAGAAAGCAGCTTCTCCCAGATCAAGTAAGTCAATTCTGATCAATATTCTATCGCTGCTGCTGAATGTGTTATCCTTGCATAACTAGGTTCATAAGCCTTGTTCTGGGTTCCGGATTATCCTCAGTCCATGCTCTGCCTGTTTTTCTTTGCTTTCTTCCGACTCATTTGTCTGTTCTGCATGGTTTGGACCATCGCAGTCGCAGCATAATTTGACTGCCGTGAGCATGGGGAATGTCATCAACCCCCAACAGCAACAGCCAGACATCTACTACTGGCCAATGACTGAATGCGATGAAGCCACCCTCAGCACATGTTCACCAATGCCGCTATGTTCACCAACGCCGCTATGTTCACCAACACCGCTTGACGACGGTCGCTGGAATGCCATTGTCGTGCAGTCCGTGTCCTACTACGGTTTGTTGTTTCCCAAATAAGTTTCATTGCAGTGTATACCATTTTTGTCACAGAGAATCTTCAGATGCGTCTGTCGTACTTCCGCATGCCCCATCTCTCTTAACAAATATTACAGGCTTTTGTTCTCAGCGCAACCAACTGTTTCAAGTCGATTCCAGTCCAATATTTCATCCTCATACAACTGGTCATCTCTTGACCCCTCGCCCTGGTCCAAGATCTTGCGAAGCTGAGTTTGATGGCCCTCGTCACTGATGCAGTGGGATTGCCACTCTACATTTTCGCAAGCGAGATCTGGTTAAGCACACGTTTCAAGTCAGTAACGTCTTCGCCGCATACCAAGGCAGATAGATTTTCACATTAATCTCCATGTCTTCTGGTTCTATCAACAAATTTAGATTTGATGTGTAAAAGGATTCACATGATAAAAAGCTGAATATATTAGAGCCTTTGATATCTGAGTAATTCCTTTACCCAAAATTCAAGAAAGAATGATCCAAAGTTTCTTGATGACATTCCCAATAGGGGAAAGGCAGTAAATGGACAGATGGGGCACCGATGCCAGCAGATGAAAGAGAGTTATGTCAAGATGAATGTGAGGTCCTGTGACAGCTCTACCATGGCTGCCGCGGTGTGAGCGCGGAGTTCTGTCAAGTTCTCACTGCTCCATCAAATCACCACAACGCTTGTCCTTTCCGCTCATCCAGCATGTCTAGTATGAGCAGTAGTGGTGGCACCTCAGACTTCCTCATTACCCCTCCAGGGACAACTGTTCCCCTGCAAACAATGAACTGCAACAAGTCAACCACTGTCAAACCATCCAACCTCACAATCTCCAAGCGGTTCTATGTCCATTCATCCGCATTGCTGAAATCGCCATTGATGAATAAGTTCAACCATGGCAAAGTATGTTCATTTGTCCACCTTTATCATCAATTATTTACTGACTATCCCTTGGTTTTTGATCATCCACAGGCTCAGCCTAATGAGAGGTTGCGGCTAGTGGCCGAACAATATAGAGTCCATCAAAGGAAAATGCTCATCAAAGCCAAGCAACTCAAGTTAGCTGCGGAGGAAAGGGCTGCGGCTCAGGAGCTACTTGAGACGAAAATGTTGCTAGAAGCGGCACAGCACGGCGACGATTTCACATCACTCGATCCTCAGACAGCCATCAATGTTGCACGAGCTGCACGCAACACATTGCTGGCGGAGGAACATCTAGCTGTTTCAAGGGTTCAAGAATGCGAGGCCGTCTTGACCGGCTTGCGCGATGCTGTTGATGAAGTCCATGCACGGGTGGAAGATGCGAATTTACAGGTGGGAAGACTTCTAAACATAATGAATGAACAAGGAATCCGCCTTGCAACGTCTTTTAACATCTGCATGCCACCATCCCTGGGTACCCAGGCTATTTTTAACGCCCAATTTCCAAGCAGCCCCAGTAGTAAATCATCATACTATTCCGAGTCGATAGATGGTTCAGTAGATGGCGGTGAATCTGACAGGGTAATTCCGAGTAGTCCTTAGAGTGGAGCATCTAGTTTGTAAATCTGTATCTGAAATATTATGCTGTATCACTTCGAGATCAATGTGATGGAAATTACTTTGAGAAAGCGACTGACTACCTCATGTTGAGTATGTCACAAATTGACCAGAAACTACTCGTTCGTTCTCCACTCTCCTTCAACTTAGGCCTTTTAAAGCTTTCAATGAGTGAAATGGCCCCAACAAACTGTACAACATGTCTGGTAAGCAAGAACAAGGACTACATCGCAATCGTTTTTGCTGATTCTGCCACTTTGTTTACCCCTCATTCATTCCAACGACCTTTATTACGCTGCCCTCAGATCCTGACACTCAACCAACGATTCCAGCACTTCTCAACTTTGACGATGAGCTCCATTTATCCCATCATCTATACAACACACCTGGTAAGCAAGAACAAAAACTACATCGCAATCATTTTTGCTGATTTTGCCTACCCCTCATTTATTCCAACCACCTCTGTTACGCTGCCCTCCAATCCTGACACTCAACCAATCCCAGCACCTCCCAACCTCGACGATGTTCTCCATTCACCCTCGCTGCAGGTCCATCCCTCAACATCTGTGGACACCTCTTTCTATATCTGAGGAACTGCTGGCGGTGTTGCTTCATCCTATCATCAAATTTATTTTAACCCTATCCAGGTAAGTAAAACTCCAACTGCAGTGATTTCAGCTCAGTAACCGCTCTCTCTCAGGATGTCAGTCAGGAGATCCCAGAACACCAATTTCGACAATGGCACCCTTCACCCTCAAGCCTAGATCATCTCATGTATACTCCGTCTGAATCTAGAAGCGCAGTGACCTCTTACCACAGCTTGTCAATTGCTGGTGGATCCGCATCCTCATTTGGTCGACCAAAGAAGCAGTGTGCCCCATGTGGTTCCAAAATGAAGCTGGGATCTGGTGAACCGAACATGTCGAATATGGGGAGTTATCCACCCGAACTTCAAATTATCATCAGAGATGCAAAACAGTTCTTCGTGATTGAATCATTTGCAGCAGGGCTGTTCTGGCCCCATCAAAGGAGTTGCCTCAAATCCGCCTACGACGAGAAGGCACTGGAAGCCCTTTCTCAAGCAAACTCATTGGCTCCCACAGGCAAGTCTTGTGTTTTATATACTAAATATCTTAATCCTGACTACCTCGCTGCTGTAGGCATCCAGCTGACTTACGATAATCGTATCAGCCACATGGTACCCTTTTTTCTTTCTTCAATATGATTGCTGACCTTTTTAATTTCTATTTAGATCTTCGGTGCTTCGACATCGCTTAAAGGAGAGGTAAAAACAATAGCTGAGCCGCTTGTCAAAGCTGCATATCATCTTGGAGAGTTTGATCCAGCTCAGGTTGAGCTTGGTGTTTCAGCCGTTGATCAAATCAAAGGAAGGGTTGCTGACCTCACCCTCAAGAAGCCAGACCCTGTGCGAGGTATCAATGCTATGGCATTCACAGATGGCGAACCAGATGGAAATGTGAGCTCATTTTTTTTTTTGGACTTTCTTCCTACTGCTAACCTAGAGAAGGATCAATTCGGAATCTACAACAACATATGTTGCTTCAACATAATCACATTTGCCTTGTTCAAAAAGGTTTCTTCACCCGGATGCAAATACCCAAGGAAGTTTGGCCCACCGTTCAGTATCGAAATGTTGGCTTTTGGTTGCACAATCGTAAGTTTGGTTTATCTATGTTGCTTTCATGGAACTGAACCAGAGAATGTCCAGATTTGATGCTGCTTAGATGAGTGGAAAGAGGGTATACAGCAACATGTCGCTCTCGATAGCTGCATATATGATCGTGTTTACAATGCGATCCTATCCGACTTGCAAGCAGCAGAGCAGATCCAGTATTCTCGTGAAAGAATCCAAAAGACACGCATTGCCTGGTGGAACAAAGCAGTGTATGCCGCCTTTCTTGATATATATTCGAAGTTTCCTGACCAGCACTCCAAAGTTCCGACTATGAGGTCACTGTCAACTCCGACTCCCACACCTCTGAGACCACTCTCGTGGGTGGTTACAGAAAATATTTTCCTTCTGCACCAGGACTCCCACCATTGGACGCATCATGCCCTGTGGGTGAAGGTCAATTTTTATCGCACACAGCTGCTTGGACCTCTGCATCAGCGGCAATGACCTATCCCATGTCTCAAAACGAGCTAGCTATGCCCATGCCTGATGCTGGTCCCAGTTCGCTCAGTTATACACTGTGGGATCAACAGTATGATGGGCGCAACCTTTTGATAGACCCAACCAATGGTCTGGGCTGGGCAGGTAGTGGGCATTACTCAAGTGAACATGATATGTGTAAGTTTCACTGGAAGCGCTGTCCGAGTTTTTTCTGACTCACAATATTTCTGATTTGTAGATCAGCAAGCTTCAACCTCGACCAACCAATTCTTTTCAGGATTCGACTCATCATTTTCTCCGATGACTACTTTACCTACCTACTTGGACCCAGAGGCTGATCAGACACGGGACACAGCAACCCAAGATTAGGAGTCAAGATTTATATTTGGATTGGTGTCATGGAAGTGCAGGTAGCTTATGGTTGGTTTCATAAAATTGGTTTTCCCTATTTACCAAGATTTTGGAAGCGTACATAATTTATTGGTAGCGATGTTTGACCTGGGCTTTTACTTTGCTTTTATTGTACAATCGACTTTATCTACATGTACCTATCATATTTCATGTTATTGTGATCAACATGGGTATGGAGACCTAACCACTCCGACTCGTGTTTGGATGCGAGGAAGGTGGTGGTGGTGGCAGAAGGGTTGAAACAACCAAAAAAAGCCACCTCCGGCTCACGTTTGGACGCGAGGGAGGTGGAGGTGGGGTGGTGGCAGGGTGGTACGTGTGGTCGTCATCACAGTCAAATCGCCCTCCTTGGGCTGGATTCTCCTGCGTTGGTCCCCCGCTTGTCATCGTCGTCATCGCTGCTGTGGGTTGTTGTCACTGCTGTGGCTCGTCATTGCTGCGCTGTGATTACGCATCGTCGTTGTGGTGCTGTTGGCATTTTTCGTCTGTGCTTCGTTCATTACGTCGGTGTCAGATGTAAGGTAGTTAGGACGCACCATATGGGCCTCCCATTCCATGGGTCCCCCCTGGTTCCTCCTCCCCTATCACCTGTTCCTTCCGAACATGAACGAAACCTGCCAACATCCCGGCAAGGTATGCATTCAATGTAACGGCCCACATACCTCAGGAGAGGGGAGGGGCAGGCGGGTGGGATGTTCAGTACCAGCCCACATCCCTCGGGAGAGGGGAGGGGCAAGAAGCGGGCAGGGCGTTGGCGTCTTGAGGTGGTAGTGGTGGTTGATGAAACCAAGATCAACGTACCATGATCGACGCTGATCTTGCATTCAAACTCCACTCCAACCTTAAAGATTATCTTCGATTTTTACAAAATCCAGACATAATGCATAAAGCCCCACAACCAAAATGACGTCGCTATTTGCCAACTTCGCCCAAGATCAGGCAGCTTTATCATTTAGGGACGTCATCGATCAATTGTGCTTGGGTCACGCAATCATTGCCAATCAATTGGATTCATGAGTCATGTGTTTTCAAAAATCAAACCTTAAAACTGAAAAGGGGAATAAATTCGCACCATTTTGATGTGACAGAACTCACGCTGCGCGCTCGGTTACAAGAACAATTCCCTAAGGGGACTCATAACCCCTGAGGCGGGTATGAGGGTGTGCTCGACCAGATCCAACTTTCTTTTCTCCCACCACCACTCATGCATCATGCATGACTTGTCGTGTCCCCAAATCCAACCTCCATCCTACTCTCCTGGAAAGTTGCTGATGATGCCTGAGTCGGCGCTGACGGCTGTGGTTGAGGACAAGGAGATGACATCCCCCTCGATGTGGACGTCGTCGTCGGCGACGCAGATGTCTTTGCCCTCTATACATTAGGATTCGTCGGCATCAAGCTCCATAGCCGGAGAGGACCTGCGATTTGTTCGATCCAGGACACCCTCTCCAGAGCCCGACTTTTGCTGAACCTCATTCCCCAATCAGGCACAGTTCCTGCTACCTTAACAATGTCAGCTTTCTCCGTCCGTATCTATCGCAATGACCAATGCTTCCCTCCCTTCAAGGCCTTCAGATTCCATCCCTTCCTCACAACATCGCCCCAGCACCCCCATCACTCGCTTCGCCATCAAGTTTTCCCCTTGGACATCATCACCGTCGCCCTCATCAACTCCACCAACTTTGTCGTTCCAAATGGATGCACTTCACTTGAATCATCTTATTCACCCTTTACGTGCCGTCAAACGCCTTCTCCGACACCTGAGTCGTCTGCCTGCCAAATTCATCACTGGTGGCTGCGGCGTCACCACCAGCAACCACCCCAAAAACCTCTCAAGACAGGATTTACTGCCATTGGTGCCAGGGAATAGAAAGTCTGGCACATAAACTAACTTACGGTACGTTGGTTTTCTTGTCACCTTCCGTAGCCTAAACTTAATTCTAGCTTGAGCAGCCCTCCCGCAAGCAAGTCTCCAAGCATGCTAGTTCTCGCCGCCTTTGCATCCAATAACCACTGCCACCTTCACCTCTCGTTTATCTACACTCCTCAATTTTCACTCAATGCTTGCGCTTTGCGTAGTGTCGTTTTTCTAAAGACTACGCCGTTTGGGCATCCTCAAGGATCAGGACGGCGACCGTCGAAGGTTGTAGGCTGATGTTCCAATGGCTTTGGTTGGGAAAAATGTGGGGCTATGGTTGACATGGGTATAAACAATGCCCTTCTCTGTCGTCTAAAACTGACTATTTGTATAGACCCAACCTTCATGGACTAGCTCTTCGAAGAAGCAGCTGAAGACACAACTGAACCAGAAGTCTCACTACAACCTCAGACTTCAACAAGGTCTGAGCAGCACTGGGATCAAACTTGGCAATTGGTTTCAAAAACGCTACCTTTTTGTGGTCGCTTGAAGAGGACGACGGCACTACCACACCTTCCAGCCATATATTCAAGCTTCGCATTGACGAACAACTACTCTTTAAGCGAAATTGCGTCAATCTGATCGTTGGTTCAATATAAGTGACCCTTCTGTGATATTTGTCCCGATATTTAAATAACCCCAACTTGTTAGCGGCTGTTAATTCTGGACCAGCGTGACAACCTCCTCCTATTGCCAACGACTCATTGTGGACAGCTCCGAGCCTTTTGTGCAATGGAGTATACCCACAAGCGATCTACCAAGTTCCCCCCTTGTTCCTCGAATTCTGCACAAAAACAAACCGCCTCAGTGCGCTCTCCTTCCCCTACCCACCCCAACAAGTCGTGACAAACGGACCTCCCAGCTGGGCCCCGTGTGAAGTATCGTGATGGACCTAATGCTTTGAACGAGAAACCACACCCGTATCCCTGCAGTTTGTTAGAGCATGTGGTAGGACCAGCTGGCTGCGGGCAAAAGAATTTTCAGAGAGATGATGTACAAGCTAGGATCGACAATATTATTGGCAACTCACCAGAAGCAAACGTGATCATGATGATGGCCCAAATATTTCTGGGTATGGAGCAGCAGCAGCGCAGAGGAGGCAAGGTTGATGAATGGGGCTGGTGAGAGGGGTCGTGGAACTGGCACAAGAAACAGGCGATGTGCTGGTAGAGGGAGAGGAGGCTCTATGAGTGGAGGGTCTGGTCCTTCTAAGATCGCGAATGCCTCATCCACGGACAGCACAATGTCCCGCACTGTACCAGTCACTGCCCCAACTCCATCACCCCTACACCGTCAACCACCTCTCCATCAGCAACGACTGGTGCGCCTCCCACACAACCATGACCCACATATGCGGTTCTCAAACGCCCACAATCACCTACTCTTTGCAAGTTTGGCCAAAGTTTACAATAACAATGAGAACAAATAGATAAAGTTGTATTAATGTATTGGCGATCTGAGAAACAGGAAAGGTTGTAGTGTTTCTACATCTCAATGGATGTGACGGAAAACTTGAAATGGCAGAATCATTGTCTAAATGTCTCTATATCATCAACATCGTCAATGTGCATATCACAATCAGAGGCCCTTTCCTCTTGTACATCAGAAAACTCCTCGGAATCGATGTCTGGAAGGGTGGCGTTGGTCCCGGCATCCAACCTTTTCAAATATGCACGGACACTCTTGTGATGACGTTTTATGTACTCTTCAATGGGCCAGTTATGTGCAAAGCGCACCATGTAAGGCTGGCATTCCTTCACCTTTCAAATTAACTCAGCACGATATGTGGATCAAAGTTGGCGACATGAACTTACTACCCAATATATCCTTGCTAACTTATCCTTTGGCTGATGCTCCCAGTGCTCCTTAGGATCAAGGCCAGCTCTCTTGAGGGCGTCCTTTATTGTACACTTAAAAATTAGGGTTAGACTCATTTAATACATTGAAGGACTCAAAATCTTCTTACACGGATGCACAAGAACTTGCTTTGATTATTTGCGAGGCCCATATCTTCCTGAAGCTTGATGGGCCTTCCCTCAGGTTGCGGAATGAGGGCTTGAGCAGATCGGGAGTGCTGGGGGGCATTGGCATGATTGCGGAGGGACTTCATACCAGCGCTACTGGCTTGATTAAGCAGCTCAGCAGGCATTGAGGCTCTTGCTTTATGACTAGTAACTTGGCCTTGGAAGAATGAGCTTTCGTTGAAATATTATGATAGGAATACTCACTTCTCATGTCTGCAGATGCTGTATGACCTTGATTGATAGTAAGAGGAGCGAGATGAGTCAATGGATTACTTTCTTGCCCTTGCTGCACTTTCTATTAGTGGTTGGCACAGCGTGAGATTCGCGAATCAATCTTATCAATTGTTATTGATAATCGACTTTGCAGAGCTTTAGACAGCTAACATCTATTATGAGCGTTAGGTACCTTATAATTTTTCAAACCCTTGGTTAGCTCACCTACCGAAATGCTGATGGATGACGCCCCAACACGTCACACTCTCTCTCAACACCACCATTTCCTGCCCCCATCTCCAAGCCTTCCAATGTTGCACCTTGTCCGAGTCAATGCCTATCTCCCAGCAGAAAATAGCGAAAACGTCATACCAAACTGCAACACCAGTTCTTGATGACAGTCGATGTAAGATATATGTAAAGGAATCCGAAATAGCTTGGGAACTGACCTATACACATTGCAGCCATGCGGAAAGCGAAACAAGAACTTCTGAACAAACCCAGTAAGTCCTACAAATAAGAAAGCTCAGACACTTACTTTCCTACAGCATGGGACAAGAAGAACATGAAGAATGCGTCTCAAGTAGAGACTTCGACTTCGAAGTCTACATTTGCACCAGTGGCACAGAAATCCAACAAGCCAACAGCATGCAAACGTTCAGGATCTGCATTAAAACAAATCAACGCTAATGAAAGTAAGTTTTACAAAAATTCCAATGGTACTAGCGAACTTATCGATATGCCCTTAAATAATAGGGAATAACACGGCCGAGCACGAATCCAAAAGGCGAAAAACCTCTGTTATGGCTAAACAAGAAGACAGCAATAAAAGTAAGTTTGACTGCAGATATAGATTGATAACGTATCTCTTACCATCATCTGGGTTCATGGAAGCAGGGGGGCATGTCCAGCAGAAGTACCGAGCACCAAGGATGGACGTTGAGGATGAATCAGAGGGTGCCAGTGATGGTAAGAAAAAGTGACGATGACGAACAAAAGGACACACTGATGACTTTTCAGATCCTGCGCCTGTCCGCCACGAGAAGTCTTACAGGAATGTTGCTGCTCCGAAGGCCACCAAGCCCACAGAAGGTGAAGAGCAAATGGAGGGAGAGGACGAGGACGAAGAGGATGAGGATGTAGAGGAAGAGGAAGAAGACGAAGAGGATGAGGATGAGGATGAGGGTGAGGAAAGCGAGCTTGAGGTTGACGAAGATTGCGATGATCCAGATCCGGCCAAATTGTTCAATGAGGTAAGCTTGCTTGATTCCAATCTAACCTACTCACTTCTGCTTTCTGTCAGGCCATTGTCATCGTAAATGCCCATAGGCGTCAAGGTAAGGGTAAGTTCATTGCTATACCGTCAGCAAAGTTGCTCGGCTCACTCCCACTCCTTGAATGCAGCCTCTGCTGGGTCCCAGGCCCACAGTGGCCCACTGATATCCAAGGACGATATGATGGATGTTGATGAAGAGCAAAACTTTGTGGATGAACCTGATAGCGACGCTGAGGACCCACACACAAATTTTGTTTCTAATGTAAAGGTGTTTTAACCTATTCTTTTATTTTTTACTGCTGATCTTGACATTGGAGAAACGACATCTATCCATCAAAAAGAAGCTGGAAGGAGAGGTAGATCTTTTTTCTTCCTTTCTTTCGCCCTCATTACCATTCTTTTGTAGCGTCCGACCATCAACAAGAAGTCAGCTTCGGGAGTGGCACCCTCTAAAAATCGTGATGAAGATGACGACTTGGAGTGGCTTCCACACACAAGAATTGAACTCACATTTCAAGGTGCCACCCCTCATGTCAATCTCAAGCCCCAATCAAAGGACATCAAGGCCCTTATTCGCCGTGCAGTCGATCTGGGCGAGATCTACATTTTCCTCTGCCCTCCAGAAGACGATGATATTCAAGTTGACGACGCACCCAGCATGCATACACCGTTCAGCGTTACGGGCCTCCATCGCATTGCCTTTTAGGCCTTAGTCGCAGCTGCTCAACAGCTTGGACTAGATGAGGAAAAGGATGTTGTTGAGAGGTTGTACAATGGGTCTGAGAATTTTTATGTGAAGCCATTATGCACTCATGTATGTTTCATTGCTTCGAAAGTAATGTTGCTGACTTATTTTATTCAATATCAGGTTTTCCAGAGACTTGGGCTGGCTCGAGGAGCTGCTCTGGGGAAGATTTGCAACTACATCTACCCAGAAAAGCCCAACACCGAGGTACGAAACATTCATGATTTGTGATGCATCTCATAGGTATCTTGCTTGACAGGATCATGCGACTAATAAGCCATACCAGAACAACATCTTTCTCGAAAGCCTCAAGATCGCCTTCAACTCAATGATGAACATATGTGACCCCAAACACTACAGATACTCACACAAAGATTACTGCAAAGAACGTGAGGTTCTGGCATACATGGTGGCTGTTGCTGCAACAGCTGTAGGATTTTACTCCCTTTCCCTTTTTCTGTTGTCTGATCCTCATTCAAGGACTACACGACCCTTCAGCACATCCTTTATGATGGCAATGGCAACATCGAGCTCTCGACTCCTGTCCTCAAAAGTGTCTTTCGTGGTCATATGATCCAACTCCTTGGATGGCGAGGCAAGAAGCTGGCAATCTACCACAAATTTACCCATTGTCTGTATAAAGATATTATGTGAGTCTTCACACTGTGTTGACAAGGTAACTGTCTAATTCCAATCCTTCAGTGCTAGTAGTGTTGGAATTGTTGGTGAACAGACTGTGGAAGACATCATCAAGGAGGTAGATTGGGATAATATGGAGGATTCAGAAAATGAGGCTGGTGCTGACTAGTTGATTCTCTCTCTCACCCATTCCTTGCTTAATAGATGTAAATCCTGTCCATAAACCCTGTCTATAAACCCTGTCCATAATTCAGTATAAAATTGCACCCCCATTCTTAAAATGCCTAATAGCTGGGATAATCGCTTATAATTATATGTGAAATATGATGTACAGACTCCAACCCTACTCTATAAAGTCTGGTAATTGAGACAATCAACTGCAATTATATGCCAGAATCTGACCTCCAGCCACCTGTAAAGTAGGACAATTTATGAAAATTTCAGATAAAAGAAGGGTAATTCTGAAGGGGGGCCTTGGATTATCGACATTACTGATAATGTTGACAATCTTATAAAATGAAAATACTCATGACAATTATGACAGACTATGCCGTATTTTATGGAACTTATGATAATCCTGGTGAGAGGTTTTTCCTGATGACCCCATCCCCAACTCCCACTCTTGCGCCACGTCAGCCCCCCTACTACCGCATGACAACGCCAGCCCATGTTATCTACCAGAGGTCCATATGCTTGAATGCGTCCTCCACTGCCATCGGCGTGTTCTGAAACTGGGCAGATCAGTGCCGCTGTCAATGGCAGCTATGTCTGTTCAGTTGGAACCACCTTTGTAACCTCGCAGCGCTGCACGGCGGTGTCAATTGACACCCACATTGCCGTTGCAAGGTTTTTGGTCATTTTGGAGGCGCCTACCCGCTCACAGGTTGACGTACCCCTGGGTTTTGCGAAACCCTTACCCTAACCCATTCAAAACCCCTACCCTTATGTGCGGGTGCGGGTTTTCATGGGTGCGGGTACGGGTAGCCCTGGAATACCCCAGGGTTACCCGTGATAATCCCTAAAGCAGTCTATTGGCAGTCTAAGTACTCCCCAAGCCAAGATTTGGACCTGGCCCAAGAATAAAATAAACTTTGCTCACAGGCATCAGGAAAAACAAGGCTTAATTTACTTTCCCCCAAGGTTGATCCATATGGAATAGTTAGTTACATTTCCTATTTTTCTACCTGCACATGGTAAGATAGAAAGGCCATTATTCATAACATATATAGCTATCCACCCACTTCCAATGTTATGTACAATTCTTCAACATTTTGCATATATATACACAAAGAGGGTTACTAGTTAGAAGGTAGGAGATACAAAA